>Ga0164298_10000042_pt1 | contig 68681 bp, 66 predicted proteins | sample Whisoiple_216_MG_FD_109713 | JGI IMG/M metagenome (GOLD analysis project Ga0164298, IMG submission 109713) | Unamended control soil microbial communities from upstate New York, USA - Whitman soil sample_216_MG | ecosystem: Environmental > Terrestrial > Soil > Agricultural land ...
AAGCCGGAAGCCGGAAGCCGGAAGCCGGAAGCCGGAAGCCGGGGAAACGGAACTTCATGCCGGGGTGGGTGTCAAGGCTGGGTGCCGTCGCGGTTTGGGTCGTTTTGGGCCGGACTTCAGTTGGCGGGGTTCGGCTTGGTGATTGGCTGGTGTCGCTGGCGCCCGTTCTGGCGCGCGTGGTGGTTTGAGGGTTTCGTTCTGGGTTGGTTTTTTGGGGGCTTTGTGGGCGAGGGGGCGGTGTAGCGCGGTGCGACAGGCGCGTGGTTCTGCGGTGTGGGGCTCGTTTTGTTGCGGCCCGTACCGCGTTCGGCCTTGTTAGCCCCTGGCTGGCCCTGCTTTTTAGCCCTTGATGCAGATTACTTGCTTTAGTTTTGTCACTACTTCGACAAGGTCTTCCTGGTTGCTTATTACCTCGTCTATGTCCTTGTATGCCGCCGGGATCTCGTCTACCACGCCCATGTCCTTGCGGCATTCGACGCCGGCCGTCTGGGCTGCCAGGTCTGCTTCGGTGAACTGTTTTCGGGCTTTGTTGCGGGACATCCTGCGGCCGGCACCGTGGGATGCCGACTCGAACGAGTCCGGGTTGCCCAGGCCTCGGACGATGTACGAACCGGTGCCCATCGAGCCTGGGATGATGCCCAGCTCTCCCCGGCCCGCGTGGATGGCGCCCTTTCGGGTTACCAGGACCTCCTCGCCGAAGTGGGTTTCCTCCGCTACGTAGTTGTGGTGGGCCGAGATGGGAGCCTCGAAATCAATCCGTGGGAACTGGGTCCCCAGTACGTCGGCGATCAGTCTCAGCATTACCGCTCTGTTGCGTCGGGCGTAGTCCTGGGCCCAGAACAGGTCATGGCGATATTCCTTCATCTCGTCGGTGTTCGCCAGGAACACCGCCAGGTCGGGGTCGGGGAGCTCCTGGTTGTGTGCCAGGCCCCTCGCCACCTCAATATGATGCTGTGCCAGCAGGTTGCCGATTCCTCGGCTTCCCGAATGCAGCATCACCCAGACCTGACGTTGCGTGTCCAGGCAGACCTCGATGAAGTGGTTGCCGCCGCCGAGTGTGCCCATCTGGTGCAGCGCCTTTGCCGAATTCGCCTTCACCGTTGGGGTCAGGGACGCGAAGGCGCGCCAGAAGGGGTCCCAGTCCGTGGCGTCACGATCCGTGAACGCCGTTGCCCTGTGCTGTCCGAAGCCCACCGGGACCGCACGCTCCAACAGGCCACGCAGGCGCGACAGTGACTCCGGCAGGTCCTCCGCGCGCAACGACGTCCGGACCGCGGTCATGCCGCAGCCGATGTCCACCCCCACCGCCGCCGGTGACACGGCCTCTTGCATGGCTATCACCGAGCCCACCGTCGCGCCCTTGCCGTAGTGCACGTCCGGCATCACCGCCACGTGCTTGTACGTCCACGGCAGGGCGGCGATGTTGTGCAGCTGCCGCATCGCCTGGGGCTCGACCGTCTCCGGTTGGGTCCACATTTGGATATCGACGTACTTGCCCTGGATCGTGGTTGGGGCCATGCGCCCAGGGTAGGGAACTACAGCAGGTGTGCGTGGCGCCAGATTCGCCTGGTCGGGCCGCCGATCATGCCCACCTCGGTCAGGAACGCCACGATCTTCTCCGCCATCCAGCGACGAGACTCGCGGTGGTGCGGGTTCGCCCGTGCCGCCGCCCTCGCCTCGCGGGGATCCAGACCCACCGCCGCGTACACAGCCGGATGCACCATCACGTCCATCACCGTGTGGGCCACCACCGCCGTCACCAGTCGATGTAGCTCCAGGGCCGGGCGGCTCAGCGACTCGAGGCCGCGGACCAGCTCCTCACGCGCGTACCGGACGTGCCTGGCCTCCTCCACCACATGGATCCGGTTGATCATTCGGATCATCGGCTGGATGCGGTCGTCGTCGAGCATCGAACGCTGCAGGCGATCCGTGGTCTCCTCCACCACCAGCACCGACGCGAACATCGCGGGGCCGCCGATGGCCGCGCCGAACAGCTTCGCGGGGACTCGCACCGCGCGGGGTGGGCCGTAGGCGGGGATGCCGAACTTCGCTATGCCCTTGCCGAACATGATCGCGTGACGGGTCTCGTCGCCGATCTCGGTCAGTGCGTAGTGCATATGTGGGCTGCGGGGGTCCAGGTCGGCCGCGTACCTCGCCAGCAGCTGCATCAGGACGATCTCCGTCCACAGGCCCACGCTGGTGATACTGCCCAGCTCGTGTTTCGCCAGCTCGATCCGCTGCTCGGGCGTCAGCCGGTCCCACAACGCCGTGCCGTACAGCGACACCCGCTCCTCCGGCAGGAAGCCCTTGCCCTCGACCAGTGGCGCGTCCCAGTCGACATCGACGTTCGGGTCGTACGAGTTGCGCATCGACGAGTCCAGCAGCCGCTCGGCGGTCACCTCGCGGTCCTTCGGTTGCAGCACGCGCGCCATCGTGGAACCTCCCGAGAAGTACCTGTTACCTCACGTAACAGTTACTTAGGTTCGCCGGTCTGTCAAGCCCGTGTCAGGTCTCCGATGAGCTGCACGATCTCCCTGGTAACCGGCCGCAGCAACCGCAGGCGGGACAGCCCGATCACGCGATCGAGCAGCGGCACCGTCCGGTCCACCAGCATCCGCGTCCGCCGGCACCCCGCCGAGCCGTCGTGCACCCAGAACAGCACGACCCCCATCTCGTACAGCCACAACAGCTCGGGCAGCTCCGGCCGCAGCTCCGGGTCCACCTTCGCCGCCGAGCCCTCCAGCACGCGCCGGAACAACGCGATCTGCGCGTCCCGTGCCGGCGACGACTCGGTGGAGAACGGGCTCAGCGGGCTCGACGGGTCGGCCGCGTTCACGAAGAACTGCCGCCCGAACTCGTGGTACGGCGCGGCCACCTCGAGCCACGCCATCAGCACCGCCCGCAAACGTTTGGCGAAGTCCTGCTCGGTCGCCAGCACGTCGGCGCACGACTCCTCGTGCAACTGGGTTATCCGGTCGTAGAAGCCCTGGACCAGCTGTTCCTTCGACGAGAAGTAGTAGTACGCGTTGCCGACCGACACCCCCGCCTCACGCGCGATCCCCCGCATCGTCGTCTTGTCGTACCCGTTCTCCTGGAACAGCCGCAACGCCGTCTCCACGATCAACGTTCGCGTTGCCTCACTCTTGGGAGTCCTGATCGCAGAGTCCGACACCCGTTAACCGTAGCTCCGGTGCACTGTTCACGGGTCCGTGTCAGGGTGGTCCGCCCGCAGTCCTCAGGAGGTCCCCATGCGCCGTACATGGCTGTTACCCGCGCTGGCACTCGCCGCCGGCGTGCTCACCACCCCGACCGCCCAGGCAACCGGAGGGCACACCGTCCGGTTCGCCACCTTCAACGCCTCACTCAACCGCGGCACTGCCGGTCAGCTGGTCACCGACCTGTCGACCCCGGACAACGCCCAGGCCCGCAAGGTCGCCGAGGTCATCCAGCGCAACCGCCCGGACGTCCTGCTGATCAACGAGTTCGACTACGCCCCCCAGGCCGTCGACCTCTTCCGCCGCAACTACCTCGAACACGGCCAGAACGGCGCCCGGCCGGTCGACTACCCCTACGCCTTCATCGCGCCGTCCAACACGGGCGTGCCGACCGGCTTCGACCTCGACCGCGACGGCAGCACCACCACCGGCAACGACGCGCACGGCTTCGGCCTGTTCGAGGGCCAGTACGGCCTGCTCGTCCTGTCCAGGTACCCCATCGACACCCGAGGGGCACGCACCTTCCAGCACTTCCTCTGGAAGGACATGCCGAACGCGATGCTCCCGGACGACCCGGCCACCGCGGCCCCCAAGGACTGGTACTCCCCCGAGATCCTGGACGTGCTGCGCCTGTCCTCGAAGTCGCACTGGGACCTGCCCGTCAGGATCGGCCGCGACACCGTGCACTTCCTCGTCTCGCACCCGACGCCGCCCACGTTCGACGGCGCCGAGGACCGCAACGGCACCCGCAACAACGACGAGATCCGCTTCTGGGCCGACTACACGACCCCGGCCAGGGGCCGCTACATCTACGACGACAAGGGCCGGCGTGGCGGCCTGTCCCCCAGCGCCGACTTCGTCATCGCCGGGGACAACAACTCCGACCCGCTCGACGGTGACAGCGTGCCCGGCGCGATCGACCGGCTCCTGCACGCCCCGCGCGTCGTCGAGACGCACCCGGGCAGCCAGGGCGGCGTGCTCGCCGCGCGGACCCAGGGCGGCGCCAACGCCACGCACAGGGGCAACCCGTACTTCGACACCGCCGACTTCGCCGACACCGCGCCGGGCAACCTGCGGGTCGACTACGTGCTCCCGTCGAGGGGCCTGTGGCCGCTCCGGGGCGCGGTCTACTGGCCGACCGACGCGCTGGCCCGTCTGAACGACGCCTCCGACCACCATCTGGTGTGGGAGGACGTCCTCGTCAGCAGGCGGTGAACACGCGCACACGTCCCGTAGAGAACGGCTGCCCCATGGGGCAGCCGTTTTCGTTCGCGGGGGTTTTTGTTCCGGCGATGACGTATTTGCGACGCCGTTCCGTGCTCTCTTGAGTCGAACGCAACCGCCGGGGGGCACAGGAGGGCGCGCGATGTTGTGCACAGTCGAGCCAGAGGTGGACCTGGCTCAGCTAGAAGCCGATTTGGCGAACGTGGCGGCGGCGACCGCCCCACCCGCCTGGTCGCGACCTGTCACGAGAGGCAACCTGGACGCGGTCGCCGCGGCAGCGTCGGCCGGCGACACCGCCGCGACCGACGAGCTGCTGAGCTACCTGCGGCCGATCATGGTCCGGTTCTGCCGGACCAAGCTGGGGAGGGTCCGGCCGATCAGCTCCGCGGACGACGTCGCGCAGGAGGTGTGCATCGCGGTTTTCCGTGCGCTGCCCACCTACCAGCACCTCGGCCGGCCGTTCCTGTCGTTCGTCTTCGGCGTCGCGGCGCACAAGGTGGCCGACGTCCACCGAGCGGCCGCCCGCGACCGCTCGCTGCCGACCGCGGAGACCCCGGACACGATCACGCTGGAGGAGAACCCGGAGGAGATCGCGCTGCGTCGCGAGCTGGTGGAACACACCAGCGACCTGCTGGCGACGCTGCTGCCACGGCAGCGGGAGATCGTCGTCATGCGGGTCGTGCTGGGGATGTCGGCCCAGGAGACGGCCGACGCGGTCGGCACGACGCCGGATGCCGTCCGGGTGGCGCAGCACCGTGCGCTGAACCGGCTGCGCCGGACGATCACCCGTTGAACCGAGCCAGCTGAACGGAGCCCGCGGCGCGAACCGCGGGCACGGCGCCGACCTCGTGAGCGGCGCACCGGTTTCGGCGGCGCGGAGGGCCGCAGGGGGCTCGCCGCGCCGCCGACGGTATGGACACGGCTGCGACAATCGCCAGGACGAATGGGACTTTCATATACGAACCTCCGGTCTTTCGAGGTACGCCGAACGCACCGGGGCCGCGAGTAGAGTCTTCGTTGAGTGTCGAAGAGAACTGGGGGGCTGCCAGGAATGTCGGTCGGCAGGTGGGCTCCGCCGTCGCACCCGGACGTCGAGTCCGTCGAGGTGGACGAGGTGCTACGCGCTCTCGCCGACCCGACCCGGCGCCAGATCGTGCGGCTCCTGCTCGCCGAGGGCGACCGGCCCTGCGGCACCTTCGACCTGCCGGTCGCCGCCTCGACGCTCAGCCATCATTTCCGCACCCTGCGCAACGCCGGCATCCTCCGCCAGTACGACGACGGCCGGCAGCGCATGAACACACTGCGTCTGGACGAGCTGGAATCCCGGTTCCCGGGGCTCGTGCGCACGGTCCTAGACGCGGGCTAGCTCGCGGCGCGGGGCGGCGGTCTCGACCGTCGCGGCCTTCGCCCTGCGGACGCGCCGGGTGTGCTTGCGCTCGTACCACCACGAGTCGACCTCGACGATGACCGGGCCGAGCGCCATCAGCAGCAGGATGACGAAGCCGACCACCGCACCGGACCACAACAGGATCGCCTGAAGCATTTCGTTTCCTCCCTAGTCGAACTTTGCTGGTCACAGCTTCGCCCGGCAGGAGGGTCCGGCGGATCGGTCGAACAGCCGCGTCCAGCCGGCCGTCCGGTCATCGCGTGGCGGGTCCGCACTGGCCGATCGGCCGACCCCCGACCGCCGGATGACCGAGGCGTGGCATGCGCGGCTCCCCTAACGTGTGCTCACATGACACCGATCCCGGTGCCGCGGCGCTGGCTGGGCGCACTACTTGGCATCGCCCTGCTCGTGGACATCACCATGGTCGTCGAGGGCACCCCGACACGGACATTGCTGTCACTGCCCGGCGCCGTGCTCATCGCCGTCTGCGCGTGGCTGGGCATCACCCGGCCGGCGATCGGCGCGATCGGCGCGGCGCTGACGCTCACCGTCTTCTCCGTGCTCATGCATGCCGCCGACGTGTCCACGACGTCGGTCGGGCTCGCGCACATCATGCTGACCGAGCTGATCTCCGGGGTCCTGATGGTCGTGCTGGTCGTGTGGCGCACGCCGGGACTCGTCGCGACCGCATCGGTGACCGCGCTCGTCGTGTCGTGTGTCGCGGCGATCCTCATCCGCAAGCCGGAATGCCTCTACAGCTACCCGTGCGAGTCGGGCTACGGCTCCTACTTCGGCCCGGTCATCACCACGCCCAACCTGTTCGAGTCGCTGTTCTTCGGGTTCATCCTGCTCGCCGGGGGCGTCGTGGCCGGGCTCTTCCTGCGCCGGGCCGGCAGGAAGCGCGTCGAGACCGAGATGGGCGCGCTGGTCAGCAAGCAGTGGCCGCTCGGCGCGGCACTCGGGGTGCTGGCGCTGGTGCAACTGGCCGAGGGCGGCATCGACAGCACGATCGGCTTCCTCGCCTCGGTGGGTGCGGGGATCTGCGCGTTCTTCGGGATCAAGTACCCGCTGCGCAACACCTACCTCGCGACCGGAACGTTCATGTTCGGCGCGCTGTTCAGCGTGGCGACGCACACCGGCGGGAACACGCTCGTGCCGTTCACCGGCATGGCGGCCAGCATGGCGCTCGTCGCCTACGTGATCCGCTACGTGCCGATCGGCCAGGCGGTCGTGGCCGTCGCCGTGCTGTGGGGCGCCCTGCTGGTGCTGATCGCGACGCAGGTCGGGCTCACCGTCCTGGAGATGATGGTCTACCTGCTGTTCCTGCTGTTCGTGTCGCTGGCCACCGGGTGGTACTTCCGGGCCCGCGACCGGGAGCGGAGCCAGACGGTGAAGGCCGCGGTGACCACGGCACAGCAGGGCGAGCGGATGGCGCTGGCCCGCGAGCTGCACGACGTGGTGGCACACCACGTCACGGGCATCGTCGTGCAGGCCCAGGCGGCGCTGATGGTGGCCGAGCGGAACCCGGACGTCGCGCTGCCCGCGCTGGAGCGGATCGAACGCAGCGGCACCGCGGCGCTGACCGCCATGCGCACGCTCGTCGGCAGCCTTCGGGAGGGCACCGCCGCGTGGGTCGCCGGCAGCGCCGACGCGACCGGCGAGGCGACGACCGACCTGGTCGCGGACCTGCGGGGCGTCGTCGAGGACTTCACGGGACCACCCGTCGACATCGACCTCGACCTGCCGGACGAGCTGCCGCACGAGATGGGCAGGTCGGTGCTGCGGCTGGTGCAGGAGTCGCTGACCAACGTCGGCAAGCACGCGCCGGACGCGAGCACCGTGCACCTCCGGGTCGCGACGAACGACGACACGCTGCACATCCGGGTGAGCGACGACGGCAGGAAACGACCGGCCAACCCGGCCGGCGGGTCGGGCGGCTACGGTCTGGTCGGCATGCGTGAGCGCGTGGAGCTGCTCGGCGGCAAGTTCGAGGCCGGGCCCAGCGGTTACGTCGGCTGGAACGTCGAGGCTTGGTTGCCACTGCGGAAAGAGGAATCTTGATTCGGGTCTTGATCGCGGACGACCAGGAGATGGTCCGCGCCGGTTTCCGGATGATCCTGGAGACGCAGGACGACATCGAGGTGGTCGCCGACGTCCCCGACGGGGTGTCGGCGGTGCGGCTGGCGCGTGAGCTGCGGCCGGACGTCTGCCTGCTGGACATCCGCATGCCGGGCATGGACGGGCTCGAGGTGACGAAGTCGCTCGCCGGCCCGGGGGTGGCGGACCCGCTGAAGGTCGTCGTGGTCACGACGTTCGACCTGGACGAGTACGTGCACGCCGCGCTCTCCAACGGCGCCAACGGCTTCCTGCTGAAGGACGCCGGCCCGGCACTGCTGCTGGAGGCGGTGCGCGCGGCGGACCGCGGGGACGCGCTGGTGTCGCCGCAGATCACCGTGCGGCTGCTGCGTCACTTCGCGACGGCCAACGCGACCGCGCCCTCGACGGAGTCCACGACCGAGGCGTTGACCGAGCGCGAACTGGACGTCGTGCGGGCGGCCGCGCGTGGGTTGACCAACACCGAGATCGGCACGGAGCTGTACCTGTCGCTGTCCACGGTGAAGACGCACCTCGCCGCGGTGCAGGCCAAGGTCGGGGCCCGCAACCGCGTCGAGGTGGCCGCGTGGGCGTGGCGTACCGGGCTGATGGCCGGCGAGTAGCCCGCTCAGGCCGGGCCGGCCCCCGGCTGGACCGTCGCGATGGTCAGCTGGTTGCCCGGCGGGGTGCCGGCACAGCCCGTGCCCGGGTTGGCGAGGAACATCGAGTCGAAGTCGTGCGGAGGGTAGATCCGCAGGCCACGCACCTCGGTCGGCTTGCAGGCGGCCGGGTCGTAGTTGGCGACCTGCACGAACCCGACGTCGGCGAAGGCGCTGTCCCCGGCCTTCAGCGTGACGACCGCACCCTTGGCGCCGGTCCGGTACGCGGCGGGCCCGACCTGATGGCCGTCGTCGCCGGCGACGAACGAGACACCGGCGAAGCCCTGCATCGTGCAGGTGCGGCCGCCCTTGTTGGTGAAGACGAGCGCGCGGTAGCTCGTGCCGGCCGCCGCGTCTCCCCCGCCGAGGCGGACGCTCAGGTCGGCGACCTTGCACTCGTCACTGACCGCGGCCGTCGGCGCGGGCGGCTGTGCCTGCGCCTGCGAGGTGCCCGTCGGCGGCTCGCTCGTCGTCGGCAGCGGCTGGGTGCTGCTCGAGCCCGGGGTGCTGGGCACCTGCGAGCTCGCCGTGTCGGCCGCCTTGCCGTTGCAGCCGGCGAGGAGCAACACGACCGCCGCTCCACCGGCGATGACCGCGCCTGTGCCTGTCTTGTTTCGCAGCATGAGGATTCGCCTCCATCTGGCCCCGACACCACTGGACGCTGTTACCGCATGATGGACGTGTGCCCACCGGCCCAGGTTGCTTCTGACAAGACCTACCCTCGATCGGGTAACAAAACACGGGCACCGGTCAGTGAATTGTCGCCCCACGTGGCTTCTTGGTCTCGTACGCCGACAGTGCGCGGATGATCCGGTCGCGCTTGCGGCGGGTGTCGGTGAACGACCGGGGGCGCAGGATGAGCATCGTGTCCGCCCAGTTGTAGCGGGTCCACACCTTCGCGGAGGTCCGGCCGGGACGGCCGGGGAGGTCCGAGATGGCGACGTGCACGACGTTGCGGCTGTTCAGGTGGCGGGTGCGCAGGCCGTTGTCGGTCAGCTCGACCTCCCAGAGCACACCCCGTGCGGCGAACACGGCGGCGAGGACGGCGCGGTCGCGGACACAGGACAGCTCGAGCGAGAAGTCCCGGTCCAGCTCCCGGGCCCGTCGCTTCCCGATGCCGAACCTCGTGACGAAAACCAGAACGATGACGCCGCCCAGCGCGATGAGAAACGTGTTCATGATGCCTTGCACCTCCCGACTCCGTACCGTCCAGCTCAATGGGGACCACGGCACGAAGCGGCGACTGGCCGACCCGGCAGCGCCGACGGGTCATCAGGTCATCGCGAGGCACCTCTCCTGGAGTTGTCATCCCTTGCCGTGGAATATCCATTAGCGCTCAGCAAGGGAGATCCGTCAATACTTCCGGCGAAACTAGAACTTGACCGGAAGAAATCCTGATCGACCTCTAGCCGATCCGGCCCGAGCGAAGGTTCGAGACCCACTCGTCGGCGGCCAGGTAGTCCTCGTCCGCGTTGTCCCTCCCGGCGATCGTGGGGGTCGGGTCCGCCTTCGGGTACGAGCCCAGGAAGCGGACGTGTTGGCAGCGCCGGTGCAGCGCGGCCAGCGCGTCCCCGACCCGGCGTTCCGCCACGTGCCCGTCGAAGTCCAGGTAGAAGCGGTACTCGCCGAGGCGTCCCTTCATCGGGCGGGACTCGATGCGGCTCAGGTTGATGCCACGCAGCGCGAGCTCCGTCAGCATCTCCGCCAGCACCCCGGTCCGCTGGTAGGCCGCCACGGCGGCGATCGACGTGCGGTCGGAGCCGGTCGGTGGGACCAGAACACCCGGCTTCCGCAGGACCAGGAACCGGGTCACCGCGTCGTCCACGTCCGCTATGTCGGTTTCCAGCACAGTCAGCGCGTAGTGCGTCGACGCCATGGGGGCCGTGATGGCCGCGTCGTACTGCTCGCCCAGCACGCCCACCGCCGCGGCCGACGTGGACGTCGAGGCCAGCTGTGTCGCGTTGCCCAGATGCTCGGCCAGCCAGCCCTGGACCTGCGCCAGCGCATGGGGATGGCTGGCCACCGACCTGACCTGCGCCATCGACGTGCCCGGCCGCACCAGCAACGAGAACCTGACCGGCAGCACGACCTCGGCCACCGCCACCAACGGCTCGTCGACGGCCAGCGCGTCCATCGTGGCCGAGACCGCGCCCTCCACGGAGTTCTCCACCGGCACGCACGCCAGGTCCGCACGCCCCTGACGCACGGCTACCAACGCCTCCGGCACGGTCGCGACCGGCACCAGCGTGTGGTCCGGCCTCGCCGCGCGCGCGGCCTGCTCGGAGAACGTTCCCTCTGGCCCGAAATAGGCGATGGTCGGCACCGGGTCACCCTAGCGAGGTCCCGCACTCCCGAGCCGACTTAACCTCCTGGCGTGGCAACAGTTACCGGATGGCGGTTACGCCTGGCGCCGTCGAAGTGCCATGCTGGGAGCCGTGACCGCCGCCGAAGAGGCTGAACGAGCAGGGACAGCGGCAGGGGAATCGCTCCGGCTTGTCCTGTGTGCGATCGAGGACGCGCTGGCCGAGGCATGGGAGTCGGCCGCGGACGGACGACCTGAGGTGCACACGCACCGCGGCTCGACGCTCGACGTGCCCGCGGATGCCGTCGTCAGCCCGGCCAACTCGTACGGATGGATGCGCGGCGGCATCGACGCCGTCTACGCGCGCACCTTTCCCTCGCTCGAGCAGCACGTGCGGAGCGCGGTGCTCGCCTACCACGGCGGCGAGCTGCCGGTGGGGCAGGCGGTGATCGTGCCGACCGACGCGTCGGCGCCCGCGTGGCTGATCAGCGCCCCCACCATGCGGTCGCCCGGCGAGCTGCTCCCGCCGGACACCGTGCACCCGTACCTCGCGGCGCGGGCGGTGTTCAGGCTGTGGCGCGACGGCCGGCTCGAAGACGGCCGGCCGGTGCGCGCCGTCGTCTCGACCATCGCCATGCCGGGCCTCGGCACCGGGGTGGGCGGCGTGCCGGCCTCGGTGTGCGCCCGGCAGGTGATGGCCGCGTGGGACGAGGTCCTTACCGACGGACCGTGATCTTCCTCGGCTCGGCCTTGGGCTTCGCCACCTCGCGGACGCGGATCCTCAGCAGGCCGCGGTCGTAGTCTGCCTCGATGTCGTCCGCCGTGACGTGCTCGGGCAGCGCGAACTCCCGCCGGAACGAGCCGGACCGGGACTCCCGGACGATCACGCCGTTCTCCTCGGCGCTCTTCTCCTCGTGGCGCTGGCCGGTGACCACCAGCCTCCCCTCGGAGACCTCCACGTCGACGTCCTTCTCGACGTCGATGCCGGGCAGCTCGAGGGTGACGACCACGTCACCACCCTCGCGCACGACGTCGGCCGTGGGGACGAACGTGTTCGAGCGGCCGAGGTCGGCCTCGAGCTGCCGCACGAGCGAGCCGAACGGATCCCACATCGAACGAACTGCTAGAGCCATCTCTGACACCCTCCTACCTGGGGTTTCCGTGACCGAATTAGCACTCGGTCCTCGCGAGTGCCAACGATGAGAGGGGTTCGGTTGTTCCCCCGGTCACCACCTCGGACGGTGACGGAACCGCGGGCGCAGATTCACACTATGGATGGCTCGCGAAAATTGCGGCAGGCGGGTTAGGTGGAAGCCGACCGCAATTTCTGACCTAGGAGGTCAAATGTCGCTGACCGTGCCTCCCGACTTGCTGGAGAAAGCCCAGCAGGGCCCGGTGTCCGACGAGGAATTCATCGCCTGCATCCGTGACTCGCTACCATTCGCGTGGTCGGTGGTGGCGGAGCTCGCCGAGCGTCTCGCGGCCGGCGAGGGCCCGTTCGCGGACAACCAGAAGGAGCCGCCGGACGAGCGGTCCCGTGGCCAACTCCTGCGCCTGGTCGGCAGCGATGCCATGCGTGGCGCGGTGGAACGGCACTTCAACGTGCGTCTCGCGTTCCAGAACTGCCACCGGCTGGCGCTGTTCGACCCGGCAGCGGGACCGGCGTACGACGAGTTCGTCAGCCCGCGTGCGCAACTGCTGAACCAGAGCCCCGAACTGGTCAACTGCTAGCCGAAAAGGGAGCCTCGGACGGCTCCCTTTTCGTCGACAGATATATGCAGTTATGGCAATTCCTTGGTTGGTTCAGCTCTCGTCCCACCGGAATGCCGTCGAGAGCGGTCACGGGAATTCCTGGTTCGGCCTTTCACACTTCGGCGCCCCGGCCACGCCCCACCGTGCACGAGCAGTGACGTGACGATCGGTCCGTCCCCGGTGGTGGACCGGCGGAGCGTGTACTGAGTCACAGTGCTCCCGGTGCCGGAAAGCCCTAACGTTTGTTGACGTGGCGGTGAAGACTCGCGACCTCAGCCCGTACGTGGAGCTGCGGCGCGAGCAGTGGCGGGAGCTGCGGCGGGCCACCCCGCTGACGCTCACCCTCGACGAGCTGGTGCAGCTGCGTGGGCTGGGCGACCCGGTCGACCTGGACGAGGTGGTCGACGTCTACCTGCCACTGTCCCGGCTGATCAGCCTGCGCGTGGCGGCCCGGCAACGGCTGTACACGGACACGACGTCGTTCCTGGGCGATCCGTCGCCCGAGCAGGTGCCGTTCGTGATCGGGATCGCCGGGAGCGTGGCGGTCGGCAAGTCGACGACGGCACGGTTGCTGCGGACGCTGTTAGCCCGCTGGCCCAACCATCCGCACGTGGACCTGGTCACCACGGACGGGTTCCTGTGGCCGAAGACGGACCTGATCCAGCGCGGCATGATGAGCCGCAAGGGGTTCCCGGAGAGTTACGACCGGCGCAGCCTGCTGCGGTTCGTCACGGACGTGAAGTCCGGGGCGCCGGAGGTGCACGCGCCCGTGTACTCGCACCTGCTGTACGACATCGTGCCGGACGAGACGCAGGTGGTGCGCAAGCCGGACATCCTGATCATCGAGGGCCTGAACGTGCTGCTGCCCGGCCAGGGGCTGACGGTCGCGGACCTGTTCGACTTCTCGATCTACGTGGACGCGCACACGGAGGACATCGCCCGGTGGTACGTGGAGCGGTTCCTCACGCTGCGCGACACCGCGTTCTCCGACCCGAACTCGCACTTCCACCACTACGCGGGCCTCACCGACGAGGAGGCCCGCGCCGAGGCCGCCGTCCTGTGGCAGAACATCAACGAGCCCAACCTCGTGCGGAACATCCTGCCCACCCGACCACGGGCGTCGCTGGTGCTGCGAAAGGACGCCGACCACCGGATCAGCCGCGTCCGCCTGCGAAAACTCTGACCCGAGCGCGCCGCGCACAGGCCCGCACGCCACGAGCGGGCCGGCGGCGTCTGGACCGACCAGAGCGGAAGACGCCGCGAAGGGCCGCGCGCACGGCGAGCGGAGCGAGCCAAACCAACACCGCGAGCGGGCCGGCGGCGTCTGGACTGAGCGAGCAGCGGAGGCGCCCGGGAGCGAAGCGACCCGCGCCGAGCAGCGCAGGGAGGGAAGACGCCGCGCACAGGCCCGCTCGCCGCGAGCGGAGCGAGCCAAACCAACACGGTGCGGAGCGAGCCCAAACCAACACCGCGAGCGGGCCGGCGGCGTCTGGACCGAGCGAGCAGCGGAGGCGCCCGGGAGCGAAGCGACCCGCGCCGAGCAGCACAGCGAGGGAAGACGCCGCGCACAGGCCCGCACGCCGCGAGCGGAGCGAGCCAAACCAACACTGGGCTCTGTGGTTGGGTACCGGCCGTGGACGAGCAGAGATTCCTGGACTGCCTCGACGCCGACTACACGCGGCTGCGCGAGGTGGCTCCGAATGCCATGGGCAAGCCGGTGCCGACGTGCCCCGGGTGGATAGGCGAGGACCTGGTGCGGCACGTCTCCGAGGTGTACCTGCACAAGGCCGAGACGATGCGCCACGGCGCGTGGCCGGCGCCGTGGCCGCCCCCGTTGCCCGGCGACCCGGTCGCGGTGCTCGACGACGCCTACCGGGCACTCGTCGGGGAGCTGACCACGCGCAAGCCGGCCGACCCGGCCCTGACCTGGTACGGGCCCGACCAGACCGTCGGATTCTGGTTACGCCGGATGGCTCAGGAGACCGTCATCCACCGGCTCGACGCCGAGCTGGCGGCCGAGGTCCCGCACGCGCCGGTGCCGGCCGACCTGGCCGACGACGGGATCGACGAGCTGCTGACGTGCTTCCTCGCGTACGCGTCGGTGGAGTACCCGGACGAGCTTGGCGAGCACCTCGCCGAGTGCGACGGGCGCACGGTGCAGCTCGCGACCGAGGAGTCCGGCTGGCAGGTGCAGCTCGGCCCGACCGAGATCACGGTGGAACGCGGGCACTTCGACGCGGAGGGCGGGGTCTCGGGCGAGGCGGGCGCCGTGCTGCGCTGGGTGTGGCGTCGCGCCGGTGACGGCGTCGTGCGGCTGGACGGCAACCGATGGGTGACAGGGAAGCTGCGGACGCTGCTGGGGGTCACCACGCAATAGTCTTGCGGCATGACCGTGCGGGTGGCGCTCGTCGATGACCACGAGGTGGTGCGGCGTGGGCTGCGTGACCTGCTCGACGGTGAGCCGGGCATCGAGGTGGTGGCCGAGGCCGGCGGCGTACAGGAGGCGCTGGCGCGCGTCGCGGCGACCTCCCCGGACGTCGTGGTGGTCGACGTGCGGCTGCCGGACGGGGACGGGGTGTCGCTGTGCCGTGCGCTGCGGCAGCTGGACCCGGCGCCGCGGTGCCTGGTGCTGACCGCGTTCGACGACGAGCGGGCACTGGTCGAGGCGATCATGGCGGGGGCGTCCGGATACCTGCTGAAGCAGGTGCGTGGGCAGGACCTGGTCGACGCGGTGCGTGAGGTGGCGGCCGGACGGTCGCTGCTCGATCCGGTGACGACCGCGCACGTGCTGGACCGCATGCGGGAGTCGGCGAAGACCGACGAGCTGGCCGGCCTGACCGAGCGTGAACGCGACGTGCTGGAGCTGATGGGCGAGGGGATGACCAACCGGCAGATCGCCGAGCGGCTGTTCCTGGCGGAGAAGACGGTCAAGAACTACGTGACGTCGGTGCTCGCGAAGCTCGGCATGGAACGCCGCACGCAGGCGGTCGCCTGGATCGCCCGCCGGCCCCAGCGGGGCTGACCGGGCCACGCTGCCGGGTGGTCATGGCGCGTTCGGTGCGGCGCCGGCCGGGGCCAGTTCTCACCGGAGACAGGGTTGTGGCGGAATGCCAAAGCGGGCGGTCCCCTCTGCGCTGGGGACCGCCCGCTCGTCTCGGCCGGCCTAGGCGGGTGCGACCGCCGCCTCGGCCGGCCGGGTCCGTAGGCCCACCCATGTCGAGAACAGGGTGGCGCCGAACGCCAGCAGTGCTGCCGCGCCGGTCACGACAAGGTAGACCGCCACCGGCCCCTTGGGCAGCAGCGAACCGTCGGTGACCAGGGTGAACGGGGCGAGCGTCGCGAACGCGACCACCGTGCCCAGTCCCACGCCGATGACGGTCGTCATGCCTGCCTCGACCGTCATCATGCGGAGGACCTGGCCCCGTGTGGCGCCCGTCAGGCGTTGCAGGCCGAACTCACGGCGCCGGGCGTTCGTGGCCATCACCAGGCTGTTGACCACCGAGATGGCCGTGTAGGCGATGAGCATGCCGGCCATCAGGTAGTTGATCCACGCGCCCAGCTCCTGGTCCTTGGCGTGGCTCGACACCAGCGTGTCGCGGTCCACGACGGCCAGGCCCGGGTGTGCCGCGGCCAGGCGGGTGAGTGCCGGTGCCACCGAGGCCGGGTCGTCCGTGCGGACCACGATCTGCGACGGCAGGCCCGAGGTCGTGTGGGCCGCCACCAGCGACGCCGGCATCAGGATCGTCTCGTAACCCTCCCGCGCCGCGTACAGCGCCACGATCCGCACGTCCACCGCGGTGCCGTCGCCCATGCGCATGGTGATCGTGTCGCCGACGCCCCGGCTCAGCTCGGCGGCCTGCGACTCGGGCAGTGCCACCGTGTCGCCGGTCAGGTCGGCCAGGCGGCCGGCCGTCGGGTGGAACGCCGTGGTCTGCGCGGCCGCCGGGCCCGACACGCCCTGCACCGGCCAGCCGTCGTCGTCCTGGGACAGGTACGGCTTCGCCACGTAGACGGTGCTCGACGCGAACTCCGACGCCGCACGCACGCCCGGCACCGAGCGGACCTCGTCCACCAGGCCGGGAGTCACGTCCCCGGCCAGGACCAGGTCGGCACGCAGGTTCTCGACGAACGCCTCGTTCGCCAGGGCGATGGTCGTGGTCTGCAGGTAGATGTTGGCGGTCGCCACGCCGGTGGCCAGCATGATCGGGGTGACGACCGCCGCCACGCGCACCGCGCGGGTCTTCGTGGACAGGGTGGCCAGGTAACCGGCGGTGCCCGACACCGCGCGCACCGGCCAGCGCAGGATCGCCAGGACCAGCTTCGTGATGCCCGGCGACACCAGCGCCAGAGCCGTCGCCCACAGCATCACCGACGGTCCGGCCGTGCTCGCCGCGACCGGGCCGGTCATGACCGTGACCGTCACGATGAACAACGCGATCCCGCCGCCGAACGCCAGCACCGCCAGCACGACCCGCCCCCAGCTCAGCCAGCGGCGCTGGATCGCGGCGTCGGCGAGTGCCTCGGTCGGCCGGGTGCGTGCCGCACGCCGGCCGGCGATGAGCGCGGCGAAGAACGAGCCGACCAGCACCGCGCCGCCGGCCACGACCATGGGGATCCAGCCGGTGTGGTGGACCATGTCCGTCGGCACGATGCCGTGCGTCGCCAGCCGCTCGAACAGCCATGGCCCGAAGAGCGTGCCGAGCAGGCCGCCGAGCGCGGCCGCGAACACCGCCATGACCAGCGCCTCGCCGATCACCATCCGGCGCAGCTGGCCGGGTGTCGTGCCGACCGCGCGCAGCAGGGCCAGCTCACGCTGCCGCTGCTGGATCGACAGGCCGAGCGTCGTGGCCACCACGAACAGCATGACCATGACCGCGAAGCCGCCGAACACGGCGGACAGCACGATCAGGTTCTCACCGGCCTTGGCGAACTCGAGCCGCTCGCCCCAGCCACGCTCGTCACGCGAGAGCAGCGTGGCGTTCTGCCCGGGCAGCAGCTTGCCGATCCGGTCGGCCACCGCGCCGAGGTCGGCGCCGCGTTGGGTGCGCACCCCGATCAGGTCCACGCTGCCCGGGTGACCGGCGAGCCGGCCGACCTGGTCGTCCGCGAAGAACACGGCCCGCCCCGGCACCAGGCCGGACACCGTGAACGTCTTCGCGTTCCCCCGCACGGCCAGCTCGACCCGCTCGCCGACCGTCGCGCCCGCCCCCTGGCCGAGCACGACCTCCCCTGCCGACGGCGCCCTGCCGGACACCAGCGACACCGGTGTCAGCGACGCGGACGACCAGCCGTGCGCCTCGACGCTCATGCCCCCGACCAGGGCCGGCACCGACACGTCCCCCACCGCGGCCGCCACCCCCGGCACCCGCGAGACCTCGTCGACCAGGTCGCTCGACAGCCGCACCCGCTCGGGCAGGTGCGCGGAATCGGCGTCCTCCTCCGGGTCGTTCGGGTCCTCCTTCGGCAGCACCAAGGTCTGGCTGCCGGTCACGACGAACTGCGAGGCGGCCAGCCGCGTCACCGGCAGGTCGGCGCGGATCCCCGTCTCCATCAGGCCGCCACACGCCAGCACCAGCATGGCGCCGACGGTCATCGCGAGGAACGTCGCGACGAACGCGCCCTTGCGGAACCTCAATGTCCGCATCGCGATCCGGAACATCAGCGCACCCCGGCCTGCTCGTCGGCCCACGCGCCGAGGTGGGTCATCCGCTCGGCCACGGCCTCGGCGGTCGGGTTGCGCAGCTCGCCGACCAGACGCCCGTCGGCGAGGAACACGACCCGGTCGGCGTAGGACGCGGCGACCGGGTCGTGGGTCACCATCACGATGGTCTGGCCGGCCTGGTCGACCGACGCACGAAGCAGGTTCAGCACCTCACGCGCGGTGCGGGTGTCGAGCGCGCCGGTCGGCTCGTCGGCGAACAGCACGGCCGGACGGGTGATCAGCGCGCGGGCGATCGCGACCCGCTGCTGCTGGCCGCCGGACAGCTCGCCGGGCAGGTGCCTGCGCCGGTCGGACAGGCCGACCTGGGTCAGCACCCGCTCGACGGCGTCGCGGTCGGCACGCTTGCCGGCGAGGCGCAACGGCAGCGTCACGTTGTCCTGCACGGAGAACGCCGGCATCAGGTTGAACGCCTGGAAGACGAAGCCGACGCGCTCGCGCCGCAGCTTCGTCAGGTCGACCTCGGACAGGGTCGACAGCTCCTGCTCCGCCAGCAGCACCGAGCCGCTGCTCGGCCGGTCCAGTCCCGCGGCGCAGTGCAGGAACGTGCTCTTGCCGGACCCGGACGGGCCCATGACGGCCGTGAAGGTCGCCCGGGGAAAGCCGATCGTGACACCGTCGAGGGCGATCACGCTGTTGCGACGGCCCCCGTACGTCTTGCGGACCTCGGTCAGCCGCACCACGTCTGTGTTCATGTCATTCTCCTGTCGCACAAGGAAAGCCTCGCGCGTTGGCGCGCTTCGATCACTGGTGCGGGCAGGCGGTTCGACGGTGGGGGTAGCCCTACCCGGTGAGCGGCACGGTCCAGGTGACCGTCGTGCCCTTCGGCGAGGAGCGCACGACGCAGCGGCCGCCGGCCTGACCGGCGCGTTCCTCGAGGTGCTTGAGGCCGCGGTGGGTGACGCCCTCGGGGATGCCGCAGCCGTCGTCGGCGACGACCAGTTCGAGGGCGTCGTCGCGTCCGATGTGGACGATCACGTGGTGGGCCCCGGAGTGACGGACCACATTGGACAGTGTCTCGCGCAGCGCGGCGCGGGCGTGGTCGGCCAGCGCGGGAGGGATGCCCGCCAGGTCGCCGTCGATGTCGAGCGACGGCGCGAAGCCCAGCAGCTCGCCGGCGATCGCGACCTCGGCGCGGGCGGACTCGGCGAGGTCGGTGACCGGGTCCGCCTCGGGGTTGCGCAGGGCGCGGACGACCGCCCGGACGTCGGCGATCGACGCGTCGAGCTGGTCGATGGCGTCGGCGAGCCGCTGCGCGTCCTTCCGCGCGAGCTTGCGGGCCGGCCGGCGGGCGAGCAGGTCGAGCTGCATGCCGGCGGCGTAGAGGCGCTTGACGAGCACGTCGTGCAGGTCGCGGGCGATGCGTTCGCGTTCCTGGTACAGGGTCAGGCGGGCGCGGGCGGTGGCGCCCTCGGCGAGCACGAGGACGAGCCCGGCCTGCGCGGCGAACGCGGTGAGCACCTCGACCGCCGGCTCGGCGAACGGACGGGCGCCGCGGTGCCGGTAGACGGTCAGCGCCCCGAGCCTGCGTTGCCGGGTGCCGAAGGGAGCGGCGGCGAAGGGGCCGAAGTTCCGCAGCTCGCGTGGGACGAACGGCGCGGTGCGCGGGTCGGTGGCCACGTCGTCGACGACGACCGCGACGCCGCTGCGGGCCGTGCGGGCGGCGGAGCTGCGGGCGGACAGGACGAGGCCGATGGGGTTGGTGAAGGTGGGGCCGCCGTCGCCGTGGGCGGCCTCGACGGTGAGGGAGCCGTCATCGGCGCGGGTCATGACGAGCCCGAGGTCGGCGTCGGCGAGCTCGGCGGCGTGGCGCACGACGAGCCGCAGCACCGCCTCCGGGTCCTCACCGGACAGCGCCGCCGTCGCGATCTCGGTCGAGGCGCCGAGCGCCTGCGCGGCAAGTGCGGGTTCCATCTCGATACTCAGGCTAGTTCGCCGCGACCGCGGCTGTCGGTGGACGTCGTCACGCTCGATACCGGTGGCCGTCGGTTCCGTGGGCATGTCGGGGCCGGCTCTCAGGCCAACTCGAGGATCGCGTCGGCGTCCGCGGCCTCCTCGGGGCGGTGGGTGACGTGGACGACCGTGCGGCCCTTGAGTCCCGCGAGGATCCGGTGCGCGGTCGGGGCGTCGAGGTGGGCGGTCGGCTCGTCGAGGAGGAGCAGCTCGGCCTCGGCGAGGAGGGCGCGGGCGAGGGCGATGCGCTGGGCCTCGCCGCCGGAGGCGGTCGTGGGATCGTCGTCGAGGCGGTCGGCCCAGGTCGCGAGCTGGGCCTGGTGGAGGGCCTGTCCGAGCTGGTCGTCGGTGGCCCGTGGGTCGGCGATGCGGAGGTTCTCGCGGAGAGTGGTCGCGACGAGGTGCGGCTCCTGTGGGACCCACGCGGTCGTCGGGAGGCGGACGGTGCCGCGCTCGGCGGGGAGCAGTCCGGCCATGAGGGCGAGGAGGGTGGACTTTCCGGCGCCGGACGGACCGACGACGGCCAGATGGGTGCCGGGCGCGACGGCGAGGTCGAGGTTCTGGAGCGTGGGCGCGACCGCGCCGGGCCAGCGGACGTCCACGCCACGCAGCTCGACGTCGTGAAGGCGCCCGTCGCGGCGCTCGACGTCATGAGGGCGCTCGACGTCGCGAGGGTGTCCGTCGCGGCGCTCGGTGTCGCCAGGCCGCCCGTCGGGGCTCGCCGTGTGGGCGGCGCGGAGCGGGGTCAGGTGTTGGGCCGCCGCCGGGAGTGGGGCGAGGGCTTCGGTCAGGGCCAGTGGGAGCAGGGCCAGGACCGGGATGAGGAGGGGACTCACGTCGGTGGCCAGGGCGACGCCGGCCACCGAGGCCCCGCCCAGCGCCAGGAGGATCAGGGCGTTGGCGGTGCCGGCGCTCAGGGCCTGGCGGCGCGCGTCGCGGGCCAGTGCGGCGTCCTCGCGGGCCAGGTCGGCGCGGTGGGCGTGCTGCCGGCCGTAGGCGATGAGGTCCGGGGCGGCCGCGAGGAGCGTCAGGACCTTGGCGGCGACACGGCGGCGGCCCGCGGCGAGGGCACGGGTGGCGTGCCGGTCGACCGCGAGCGCGACGGCCGGTGCACCCAGGCCGGCCGCCGCGACCGCGATGGCGAGCGCGAGGCCGGCCGCCGGCAGGATCGCCGACTGGACGGCCACGGCCGCCACGCACACGAGTGCCGCGACGAGGGGCGGCAGGAGGACGCGCGGGGTGAGGTCGCGAACGGTGTCGACGTCGGTGGTGAGGCGTCGGAAGTCCGCTGTGCGCCACAGTTCCGTGCGCTGTGCGGCGGCGGACCGGAAGGCGGCGTCGTGGGTGACGAGACGTTCGGCGTAGCGGAGTCCGGCCCGGGCGAGGCCGAAGGCGCGGACCCCGACGACGGCGACGCCGAGGGTGAGGATCGGGGGCTGGGTGGCGGCCTTGGCGATGAGCCAGGCGGAGGTGGCGGTCAGCGCGACGCCGGAGAGGAGGGCGGTCGCGCCCAGCAGGGCGCCGGCGATCAGGCGTGGGGTGACGAGGGTGCGGAGCGGGAGGCGTTGGGGTGCTTCGGGATTGGTGGCGTTGGCGGCGCGGCCGGCGGTCGGTTCGGCCGAGCTGTCGGGGGTGCGGTGACTGGCGATGACGACGGCGGCGCCGGTGCCGGCGATGGCGGTCCGGATGCGGGCGGCGTTGGCCGGGTCCTGATGCGCGGTGGGTTCGTCGAGCAGGAGGAGGTCGGCGCCGCACTCGACCCGGAGGAGCGCACGAGCGACGGCGACACGCTGCCGCTCGCCGACGGACAGCTCGCCGACCGGCCGATGGAGAAGATGGGCGAGGTTGAGGCGTTCCGCGACGGCGAGGACGGCCTGAGAAACTCGTACGAACGGTCCATTGACCCAGGCCGAACCCCCGGTTCTGTCGGTGCTGCCGAGTAGCGTTGAAACCGGGGGGCCCCCGGCCGCGCGAGTGGGACTTTCGTGCGGGGGCTTGGGGAGAGTGGCGGCCAGTTCCTCCGCGACGGTGCCGGCGGCGAACCTCGGGGTCTGTGGGACCCAGGCGGTTCTGGCCCGCCAGGCCGCCATGTCCACTTCGGACAGATCATGGTCGCCGACCTCGATGCGGCCCTCCGTGGGCGCGACGAAGCCCAGCAGCGCCGCGAACGTCGTCGACTTGCCTGAGGCGCTCGGGGAGTTCAGGTGGACCGTCTCCCCCGGCCGCGCCGTGAAGGACACCGCGTTGGTGGTTCGGCCGTGGACCTTCAGGTCCGTCACCTTCAATGGGCCCGTGGGGGACGCGCTGCCGAACGTCCGGGGCGACGGGAGCGCCGCTATCTCGCGGACCGTCTCCATCCCCGCTTCGCTCGCGTGGTGGGCCGCACCCGCCTGGCGCAGTGGCAGGTAGCACTCCGGGGCCAGGATCAGCACGAACAGGCCCACCGCCAACGACAGGTCCCCGCCCACCAGCCGCAGGCCGATGACCACCGCCACCAGCGCCACCGACAGTGTCGCCACCAGCTCCAGTACCAGCGCCGACGCGAACGCCACCCGCAGCGTCGCCATCGTGCTTCCGCGCTGGCTCTCCGAGATTCGCCGGATCGTCGCCGCCTGCGCGTCCAGGCGCCGGAACGCCGTCAGGATCGGCCTGGCCTTCACCAGCTCGCGCAGGTGCCGTGCCACTCGCTGTTCCGTCGCCGCCGCCTCGCGCACCCGGTCCCGCGTCCGCAGGCCCACCAGCGCCGCGAACAGTGGCACCAGGGGCAGCGTCGCGCCCACGATCAGCGCCGACGGCCAGTCCGTCGCCAGCAGCACCGCCACCACGCCCAGCGGCAGGACCGCCGCGTTGACCAGTGCCGGCAGGTACACCACGAAGTAGTCGTCCAGGGCGTCGAGGCCGCGGGTCGCCAGGACCGTCAGCTCCGCGTCCCGCCGCACCGTCCACTCCGGACCCAATGCCAGCGCCCGGTCCAGCAGGCGGGCACGCAGCTCCTCCTTCGCGCCCGCCGCGGCGCGGGCCGCCACCACCTGTGTCGTCCACGTCAGCAGCCCTCGGCCGACCACAGCGGCGGCCAGCACCCCCAGCACCGGAGCCCCCGTCACCACCCCCGCCAGTGCCCACGCCTGCACCACCAGCACGCACCCGCTCAACCCCGCGAGCACCGCGCACCCGGCCAATGCCCGGCGCGCCACGCGGGACAGCCGCGGCAGCGCGCCGAGCGGGCCGGTTCGTCTCACGCCGTCACCCGCCTGCGGAACACCCAGTACGTCCAGCCCTGGTAGACGAGCACCGCGGGCGTGCCGAACGCCGCCACCCAGGTCATCACCGTCAGCGTGTACGGGCTCGACGCGGCCTCGGCTATGGAGAGCGAGTACGCGGGATCGACCGTGGACGGCAGGACGTTCGGGTACAGCGCGCCGAACAGCGCCAGCACCGCCGCGGCCAGCGCCACGCCCAGCAACCCGAACGCCTGCCCCTCCCTTCCCTCGGCCAACCTCAGCCACGCGATGACCGCGGCCACCAGTACCGCGAACACCGCGAGCCACGTCCAGTCCGCCCCTGCCCGCACCTGCGCCAGCACCGCCAGCGCCAGCAGGGGCGCCAGGCCCAGCGGGGCGAACCGCAGCGCGAACCGGCGGGCACGCGCACGCACCGGGCCGTCCGTCTTCAGCGCCAGGAACACCGCGCCGTGCACCAGCGCGAAGCCCGTGACCGCCAGCGCCCCGAGCACCGTGTCCCAGCGCAGTGCCGCGAACGGCGACCCGACGCGGTTGCCGTCGCCGTCCAGTGGCAGGCCCAGGATGTTCCACGACAGCAGCAGGCCCACACCCAGCGTCGCGACCAGCGACCCCACACCGAGCACGACATCCCAGCGGGTGCGCCACGCGTCCGTGTCCACCTTGCCGCGCCACTCCAGGGCCACGCCGCGGCCGATCAGTGCCAGCAGGACCATCAGCATCGGCAGGTAGCCCGCGCTGAACAAACCCGCGTACCAGCCCGGGAACGCGGCGAACATGGCACCCGCCGCGACGATCAGCCACACCTCGTTGCCGTCCCACACCGGCCCGATCGTGGTCAGCATCGCGTGGCGGTCGCGTTCCGTGCGGCCGAGGAGCCGCAGCAGCATCCCCACGCCGAAGTCGAATCCCTCCAGGAACAGGTAACCCAGCCACAGCACCGCGATCGCGACGAACCAGAACGTCTGCAACACAGCTCCTCAGTAGGCGAAGGTCAGGGTCGACTGCTCCGCCGGCTCGTCCGGCGAGAGTCCACCTCGGACATAGCGGCGGATCAGCGCCACCTCGACGACGGCCAGCACCCCGTACACCAGCGTCAACGCGATCAGCGACGTCAGCACCTCGCCGGCCGTCAGGCCGGACACGCCCCGCGCGGTGAACATCCACACACCGTCCACACCGGACGGGTTCGGCGCCACCACGAACGGCTGCCGGCCCATCTCCGTGAAGATCCAGCCGAAGCTGTTGGCCAGGAACGGGGTCGCGATGCTCGCCAGCGCGAGTCTGGGGAACCACACCGACCTCGGCACCCGGTCGCGCCTGGTCAGCCACAGGACCGCGACGCCGGCCAGCGCACCGACCGCGCCGAGCCCGATCATCAGGCGGAAGCTCCAGTACGTCACCGGCAGGTTCGGCACGTAGTCGATCGGCTTGCCCGACAGCTCGCCGAGGCGCGGGTCGACCGGGTAGTGCGTGCCGTACTTCTCCTGGTACTGCTCGACGAGGTCCTCGACGCCGGTCACCGGCGCCTTGAAGTCGCCCTTGGCCAGGAAGGAAAGCAGTGCCGGCACGGTGACCGACTTGACGTTCTCGCAGTCCGGTCCCGACACGTCGCCGACGGCGAACACCGAGAAGCCGGCCGGTTCCTCGCTGTGGCACAGGGCCTCCGCCGACGCCATCTTCATCGGCTGCTGCTCGAACATCAGCTTCGACTGCAGGTCACCGCTGACCGCCAGGCCCGCGAACGCGACGACGCCCACCCACGCGCCGAGCCGCACCGACGTCCGCCACATGTCCTCGCGGGCCCGCCACAGCCGCCACGCGCCGATCCCGACCAGGAACGTCGCCGCGACGGCGAACGCGCCGAAGATCGCGTGCGGGAACGCCGCCAGCACGGTCGAGTTCGTCAGCACCGCGCCGATCGACGTCAGCCGGGGCCGTCCGTCGACCAGCTCGACCCCGACCGGGTGCTGCATCCACGAGTTCGCCGCCAGGATGAAGTACGCCGACGCGACCGAGGCCAGCGAGAACGCCCACACGCAGGCGAGATGCACCCGCCTGGGCAGCCGGTCCCAGCCGAACATCCAGAGGCCGAGGAACGTCGACTCCACGAAGAACGCGACCAGCCCCTCCATCGCCAGCGGCGCGCCGAACACGTCGCCGACGAACCGGGAGTACTCGCTCCACGCCATGCCGAACTGGAACTCCTGCACGATCCCGGTCACCACGCCCATGGCGAAGTTGATCATCAGGAGCTTGCCCCAGAACTTCGTCATCGCGAGGTAGCGGGGGTCGTCCGTGCGCACCCACGCGGTCTGCATGCCGGCGACGAGCAGCGAAAGGCCGATCGTCAGCGGCACCATCAGAAAGTGGTAGACGGTCGTGATGCCGAACTGCCAGCGCGCGAGATCCAGGACTTCCACGCCCCCAAGACTCGTCGCCAGGACCGCCGCGAGGCAGGTCCTCCGGTCCTGTTCCCGCGGGACCTAGGTCCTGTGAGCGGTGCCATAACCGCACGTCAGGTAGACTGGCCGGGCCAGGAGGGGAGTAGTTCCCGCGGCCGGTGAGAGCCGGTCACGGCGAGAGCGTCGACATACTGACCCGCTCACGCGGGTCCGGTGCCTCACCCGTTCACGAGCGGGCGAACGAGACCTCCGGCCGGGTTTCAGACATGCCCGGCCGGAGTCATGCCGCCTCCGTCCGGGCCCGACGCGGAGAGGTATCCGTTCCTATGGGCCACTGGCTCCTGGCTTTCGTTTCCGCCTACGGCGCCGTCTTCCTGCTGGAGCTGCCGGACAAGACGACGGCGCTGACACTCGTGCTGTCCAGCCGCTTCCACAGCCGGCCCGTGCTGGCCGGCGCCGCCGTCGCGTTCGCACTGCAGTCGGTCATCGCCGTCGCGCTGGGCAGTGCCATCACGCTGCTGCCGGAGCGGATCGTCGCGGGCACGATCGCCGTGCTGTTCGGGCTGGGCGCGTTCCTGCTGCTGCGGGAGAGCCTCGCGGCCGACACCGACGAGGCGGACGGTGCCGGCGTGTCCGGACGGGACGCGGTGCCGTTCGCGCGGGCGGTGATGATCTCGTTCGGCACGCTGTTCCTCACCGAGTGGGGCGACGCCTCGCAGGTCACCGCCATCGGCGTGGCCGCGCGATACGCGACCCCGGTCGCGGTGGGCATCGGGACGTTCCTGGCGCTGATGAGCGTGACCATGCTGGCGCTGCTGGTCGGCCGCAAGCTGCGCGCGAAGGTGCCCGCGCACCTCATCCAGCGGGGGGCCGCGGTGGTGTTCGTGATTTTCGCTCTGCTGGCGGCATGGAAGGCAATAGTCTGAGTGTGACTGTTCGCCGGGAAGGAGCCGCGACCATGCGACGGCCGATCGAACCGGGGACGCGGCTGTGGGACGAGACCGGCTTGGTGACGTTCCCACTGACCACAGGGGCCGCGTTCGCGTTGCAGGTGATGCATCCGACGGTCGGGGCGGTCGTCGGCGAGCACTCGGTGTTCCGGACGGACGCGATCGGGCGCGCACTGCGGTCGGTCGCATCGGTGCTGACGTGGGTGTACGGCGGGCAGGAGGCGTTGACCGAAGGGGACCGGCTGCGCTCGATGCACGCGCCACTGAAGTCCACTGTGGACGGAGTGACGCACAGGGCGCTGGCCTCGGGGCCGTGGGCGTGGATCATCCTGACCGCGCCGTACGCGTACGAGACGGGTGCGCGGTACTTCTCCCGCCACCCGCTCTCACCGGAGGACGCCGAGGCGTTCTACGCGGAGATCGTGCAGGTGGCGCGAAACCTGCACGTGGCGGAGAAGGAGATCCCGCCGACGTACGACGCGTACCGCAAGTACTTCGCGGACATGCTGGACCACACGCTGGTGGCGCACCCGACGGCCTACGAGTTCCTCGCGGGGACCCGCCAGGTTCCGCCGCCGCCGGCGCTGCCACGACTGTTCCGTCCACTGTGGAAGCTCGCGATGGACGTGCCGGGGCGGGTACAGCACTTCGTCACCGTCGGCACCCTGCCACCGAAGGCGCGGGCGACCCTCGGTCTGGTGTGGACGGACCGCGACGAGCGGGCGTTGCGGCTGCTGGGTTTCGCGGTCGCCCGGCTGCTGCCGATGCTGCCGGAACGGTTGCGTTACCTGCCCATCGCCTACGAGGCGCGGCGGGTCGACCGGGCCCAGCGGGCGCTGCGGAAGGTGTTGGCGCGCCGGCCGGTGTGAGCGCGGGTCAACGCAGGGCTTCGGCGACCGCCGCCGCGGCGGCGAGGACCCGGGGGCCCACCACCTCGCTCTCCAGGGACTGGAAGCTGATCACGCCGACGCTCGCCCGCAGACCCGGGACACCGCGGACCGGGGCGGCTATGCCGGACGCGCCGGACTGGAGCTCGCCCGTCGTGGACAGCCAGCCCGGGTTCTCCTCCCGCAGGCCGATGGCCTTGCCGGCGGCCCCCCGGGACAGCGGGTGACGCGTCCCCACCCGGTACGCCACGTGGTACGTCGTCCATGACGGTTCGAGCACCGCTATGGCCTGGGCCTCCTCGCCGTCCGCCACGGTCAGGTGGGACGTCGCCCCCACCGACTCCGCCAGCTCCCGCAGTGCCGGCAGCGCCGCGAGCCGGAGCTGCGGCGTGACCCGGGCGGCCAGCCGCAGCAGGCCCAGGCCCAGCCGGACCTTCGAGCCGTCGCGGCGGACCAGGCCGCGGTCCTGCAGAGGCACCAGCAGCCGGTACACCGCAGCCCGCGACGCGCCGATCGCGGTCGCCAGGTCGCTGATCGTCGGAGCTTCCGACTCCGAGTCGGCCACCGCCTGCAGCAGCGCCAGGCCACGTTCCAGCGTCAGCGAGCTCTCCCGGCCGGCCGGCGCCGGGCGGGTGGACGCCGGCTGGATGGGACGGATCGGGCGGGCCACTACAGGTCCACCGCCGGCAGCACGGTGCCCTCGACCGGCGCGAGCCCGACGACCGAGCCGTCCTCGCCGGGGGCCTGCGCGGTGATGACCACCGTGTCGCCGTCCTCCAGGAACGTCCGTGTCTGGCCGTCCGCCAGCTCGATCAGGTCGCGCCCACCCCACGACAGCTCCAGGAACGAGCCCCGCTGCCGTTCTTCCGGACCCGACACCGTGCCGGACGCGAACAGGTCACCCGGCCGGACCGTCGCCCCGTTCACCGTCATGTGGGCCAGCTGCTGCGCGCACGAGTACGACATGTCCGCGAACCGCGGCCGCGACACGACCGTGCCGTTCCATTCCACGGACAGTCGCAGGTCCAGGCCCCACGGCGTGTCCTCCACCAGGTACGGCAGCCACGGGTTGCCCACGTCCGGCACCGCGACGCGGGCCGTCGCCAACGCGTCCAGCGGGGTCACCCACGCGGAGATCGACGTCGCGAACGACTTGCCGAGGAACGGGCCCAGCGGCTGGTACTCCCAGCCCTGGATGTCGCGGGCCGACCAGTCGTTCAGCAGCACCACGCCGAAGATGTGCTCGGCCGCCGACCTCGTCGGGACCCGGCGGGCGACCGGGCCGCCGCACACGAACCCGACCTCCGCCTCGACGTCCAGGCGGCCGGACGGGCCGAAGTGGGGACCGCCCTTGCCGCGGCGCTGCCCGTGCGGACGTTCCACCGGCGTGCCGGACACGACGACCGTGCCCGAACGGCCGTGGTACCCCACCGGCAGGTGTGTCCAGTTCGGCAGCAGCGGGTCGGAGTCGGGCCGCATGATCCGGCCGACGTTCTCCGCGTGGTGGCGCGAGCTGTAGAAGTCCACGTAGTCGCCGACCGTGAACGGCAGGGGTATCCGTACGTCCGACAGCGACACCAACTCGGCGCCCGTGGGGGCGGAGGGCTGCGTCACCAGCGAGGTCAACCGGGCCCGCAGCCCGCTCCAGTCCGCCCTGGTCGCCGCCAGCAGCGGGTCCAGGGACACCCCGGACACCAGCTCGGCCAGGTCGCCAAGGTGTCGCGCGATCGACGGCAGGGCCAGCGCGTGGTCACCCAGCCGGACGGCCACTCGCGGCCCGTCGCCCGCGTCCACCACGCCGTACGGCAGCGTCTGCGGGCCGAACGGCTGGTCGCGGGCGAACGCGGGATCGCGCACCCAGGAGGTCACAGCAGCCCCAGCGCCTCGAGGTCGGTGACGGGGTCGGTCAGCGAGCAGGAGCCGTAGGACGCGAACACACCGCGCACCGACAGGGCCTCGTGCTCGGTCAGGTTCTGGGCCTCCTCGGCCAGCGCCTTGCTGTCGGTCGAGGACAGTGCCGCGTGGACCTCCTCCTCCGGCGCGCCCGCCAGCAGGCGGGCGGTCGCGAGCAGGAGGTTGAGGAAGCCGTGGTGGGTGAAGCCGGTCTCCCCGTCGGTGTGCCGGACCGCGTTGTGCAGACCGGCGGTCGCCTTGAAGGACGCGCCGCCGTTGTTGATCACGGCGAGGAAACCGGCGATCTCCTCGACGCTCGGGAAGTTCTGCGCGGACACCCCGCCGCAGCGGATCTTCGGCCAGCTGCCGTGCTCGATCACGCGCTGGATGCCGTCGAGCCAGGCCGCGCCGCCGCGCCGCGGCTCTATGACGCGGATCACATCTTCTGGCACGAACTCCGAGACGCGTTCCAGCCACACCTCGTCGACGTCGGAGGGCGCCGGCATCTCCACCATGCGCAGCGCGAGCAGTTCGGCCCGCGACTCGACGATCGACAGCGCCTTCGGCACACCGCCGAGCCCGGTGTCGATCACGAGCGACAGCTCCACCGGCCTGGCCGGCTTCACCTTGATCAACTCGGTGATCAGCTCCGGCAGGCGCGAGGCCGGGCAGAGGAAAAGTCCCAGCACATCGGAGACGTCACTCGATCTCGCCGCCAGGTGCAACCGGACCGCGTCGGGCACGGTCGCGTTGCACGGCGGGAACAACGCGGCGTCGTCGATGAGCCGGGCGAGCAGGGAGGGCACGTCCCGCTGATCTGACGCGGGCTGGGGTGCGGCGCTTGACACGGCTGACACGCTAGTAGCGTATCAGCAACTGAACAAAGATGTCCGACTATCGAACACTGGACGGATCATGCCTTACTACCGTCGCGTCGGGGAGATCCCCCGTAAAAGGCACACGCAGTTCCGCTCCCCGGAGGGCTCGCTCTACGCCGAAGAGCTGATGGGCGTCGAGGGCTTCTCGTCGGACTCCGCCCTGCTCTACCACCGGTTTCTGCCGACGGCGATCGTGAACGCCGAGGTCGTCGAGGACCACCGTGGGACGCTGACGCCCAACCACCCGCTGATGCCGCGCCACTTCCGCACCCAGGACCTGAAGTCGGAGGAACGGCATGAGGTCGACGCGGTCACCGGCCGCCGCACGCTGTTCGGCAACGGCGACCTGACGATCGCGTTCGCCATCGCCACCGCGCCGAGCCCGCTGTACCGCAACGCGGTCGGTGACGAGCTGCTGTACGTCCAGACCGGCGCCGCGACGATCGAGACCAGCTACGGGGCGCTGGAGGTGACGGACGGCGACTACATCGTGCTGCCGACCTCCACGACCTACCGCGTGCTCCCCCACGGCGAGACGCGGCTGTACGTCATCGAGGCGACCGGGCACATCGGGCCGCCGAAGCGGTACCTGTCGACGAAGGGCCAGTTCCTGGAGCACGCGCCGTACTGCGAGCGCGACCAGCGCGGGCCAGACGAGCCGTTCCTGGCCGACGACACCGACGTGCCGGTGCTGGTCCGGCACCGGGCGGGGCTGACGAGGTTCACCTACGCCAACCACCCGTTCGACGTCGTGGGCTGGGACGGGTGCCTGTACCCGTGGGCGTTCAACATCCGCGACTTCGAGCCGATCACCGGGCGCGTGCACCAGCCGCCGCCGGTGCACCAGACGTTCGAGGGGCCGAACTTCGTGGTGTGCTCGTTCTGCCCACGCAAGGTCGACTACCACCCGCTGGCGATCCCCGTGCCGTACAACCACGCGAACGTGGACTCGGACGAGCTGATGTTCTACGTCGGCGGCAACTACGAGGCGCGGAAGGGCTCGGGGATCGGCCTCGGGTCGCTGTCGCTGCACCCGTCCGGCTTCACGCACGGACCACAGCCGGGCGCCGCGGAGGCCGCGATCGGCGTGGACTACTTCGACGAGACCGCGGTCATGGTCGACACGTTCCGCCCGCTGGAGCTGGGCGAGGCGGCGGCGGGTTGCGAGGATCCCGCCTACGCGTGGTCCTGGTCGGGCCGCGGCCCGACCACGTAGCGCGAAGAAGCCCAACCCCCCGTGACAATGTGATGTCAATCACTCGATCGTGGGTCCACTGAAGAGTGAACCAAGTCGGCCGCACGGGTCGAACTTCCTGGCGACGAATCGCCTGGAATGGGGGACCCCGTGTGCTCTCGCCGCGCTTCCGCGCGCCCACTGTTGGTGGCCGCCGCCCTCGCGGCCGGCGCACTGGCGGCACTGCCGACGACCGCCACGACCGCCGCCGCCGAGGTGCCGGCCGGCTTCACCGACACCGCGGTGATCGGCGGGCTCACCTCCCCCACCAACGCCGTGTTCGCGCCGGACGGCCGGGTGTTCGTCAGCGAGAAGAGCGGGCTGGTCAAGACGTTCGACTCACTGTCCGACCCGACCGCGACGATCACCGCGGACCTGCGCACCCAGACGCAGGACTACTGGGACCGCGGCCTGCTCGGCATGGCGCTCGACCCGGCCTACCCGGCCCGGCCGTACCTGTACGTGCTGTACACGTTCGACGCCCTGCCAGGTGGTACTGCGCCCCAATGGGGTGACACGTGTCCAACTCCGCCCGGCGCGACCGAGGACGGGTGCCTGGTCACCGGGCGCCTGTCCCGGCTGACGCTCGATGCGAACGGCGTCGCGACCGGCGGTGAGCGGGTGCTGCTCACGGACTGGTGCCAGCAGTTCCCGTCGCACTCCGTCGGCACGGTGACGTTCGGGCCCGACGGGGCGCTGTACGTGGGTGGCGGCGACGGCGCGAGCTTCAACTACGCCGACTGGGGCCAGCGCGGCAACCCGTGCGCCGACCCGCCGGGCGCGGCCGGGACGAACCTGGCGCCGCCGGACGCGCGGGGCGGCGCGCTGCGGTCGCAGTCCGTGCGGCGGCCCGCTGGCGAGCCGGTACCGCTGAACGGCGCGATCTCGCGGCTCGACCCGGACACGGGCGCGCCGATGCCCGGTGGCCCGTTCGCGAGCAGCCCGAACACGAACGCGCGGCGGATCGTCGCGTACGGCTTCCGCAACGAGTTCCGGTTCGCGTTCCGGCCCGGCACCAGCGAGCTGTGGGCCGGTGACGTCGGCTGGAACACCTGGGAGGAGATCGACCGGATCCCGAACGCGACGGACGGCGTGGCGGAGAACTTCGGCTGGCCGTGCTACGAGGGCGCGGCGCGGCAGTCCGGCTACGACGGCGCGAACCTGACCCTCTGCGAGTCGCTGTACGGCGGGCAGGCACCGCCGAACGTGCCGTACTACACGTACAACCACACCGCGCCGGTCGCGTCCGGTGACGGGTGCCCGACCGGCGGCTCGTCGATCAGCGGCATCGCGTTCGAGACCGACAGCGACTACCCGGCGGCGTACGACGGGGCGTTGTTCTTCGCGGACAGCTCACGTGGCTGCGTCTGGGCGATGCGGCGGGGCGCGAACGGTCAGCCGGACCCCGCGGACATCACGCCGCTGGTGACGGGCGCGGACGTGCCGGTGCAGTTGCTGACCGGTCCTGGCGGGGACCTGTACTACGTGGCGCTGGGCGCCGGCGAGCTGCACCGGGTGAGCTACCCGCCGAACCAGCCGCCGACCGCGCGCGCCACGGCGACCCCGTCGTCCGGCGCGGCGCCGCTGACCGTGGTCTTCGACGGCTCGGGCTCGTCGGACCCGGAGGGCGGCGCGCTCACGTACGCGTGGGACCTGGACGGCGACGGCGCCTACGACGACTCCACGACCGTGAACCCGCGGTACACGTACGTGGCGCAGGCAACCGTCCCGGTGGGACTGCGGGTGACCGACCCGGTCGGCCAGTCCTCGACGACGACGGTGCCCGTGACGGTGGGGAACCCGCCGAGCAACACACCGGTCGTGACCATCGACGACCCGACGGCGTCGACCCGGTGGAGCGTGGGCGAGACGATCCCGTTCGCGGGCCGGGCGGGCGACGCACAGGACGGTTCGCTGCCGGCGTCCGCACTCACCTGGCAGCTGACGTTGCAGCACTGCACGACATCGACGAACTGCCACGCGCACACCGTGCAGAGCTGGACCGGGGTGGCGTCGGGCAGCCTGGTGGCACCGGACCACGAGTACCCGTCCTATCTGGACCTGACCCTGACGGCGACGGACTCCGACGGGCACCGGACGTCGAAGACCGTGCGGCTGAACCCGCGAACGGTGGCGCTGACGTTCCAGTCGACCCCGGGCGGCGCACGGCTGGTGGTCGGCGGGACCGGGCAGACGGCGCCGTTCACGCGGACGGTCATCGTGGGCTCGAACAACACGGTGAGCGCGCCGAGCCCGCAGAACCTGTTCCTGGGCCTGCCGTTCCGCTGGACGAGCTGGTCCGACGGCGGCGCCCAGACCCACAACATCACCGCACCGGCGACAGCGACGACCTACCGCGCGAACTTCCAGCTGAGCCTGGGCGTCGGCAGAACGCAGCTCGGTCCGTCAGCTCGGTGGACACTAGCTGCTGGCCGCGATCCGTACGCCGATGCCGACGAGCAGGGTGCCCGTGACCGCGTCAATGGTGCGGCGGACCCTGGCGGCGGTGAGGAACCGGCGCAGCACGGTCACGATGTTGGCCAGGACCAGGAACCAGAGCAGGGTCGTGCCGGCCGCGACGCCAGCCAGCGTGGCCGTGTCGAGGACGCTCGCGTGCGCGGGTAGGAGCTGGGGCCACAGGGCGAGGAAGAACACCGCGACCTTGGGGTTCAGCAGGTTCGTGAGCAGTCCGGCCGCGAACGCGCCGCCTGCCGACCTGGCCTTGGCGGGCGCCGGCGTCTCGGTGTACCCGCCGCGGCGGGCCGCCAGCAGGGCGCGTATGCCGAGGTAGACGAGGTACGCGGCACCGGCTAGCTTGACCGTCGTGAACGCGACCGCGGAGGTGGCGAGCAGGCCGGCGACGCCGACCGAGGTGATGCCCGCCCACACCAGCAGGCCGCATGCGACACCGGCCGCGCAGGCCATGCCGGCGCGGCGCCCGCCGGAGAGGACGGACCGGAGCACGACGAGGAAGTCGGGACCGGGGGACATCGCACCGAGCAGGATGACACCCGCGAGGGCGAGAGCTTGGGTCACGTTCACACGCCCAGGCTACCTACGTGCGCTTTTCCAGCGACTTAGGATAACCTAACTCGCGGAGGTGCAGTTGTGACCGATCGACCCCCGACCCCCAGTCCGGGCGAACGCGCCAGGACCATGGCCGCGCGTGGGCCGGCCACGTTGCTGCCACCCATGCCGTCGCTGCCGCCGACCAGCGCGCCGGCCGACCGCGTCTCGCCGCTGCTGCACCACGTGCACGACGACGGGGCGGTGTCGGTGCTGCTGCCGTCCGACCACGAGCTCGCCATGTGGAGCGCGCCGTTGACGGCGATGGTCGAGGTGGTCGACGTCGCGCCGGTGCCGCTTCGGGAGTCGGTGCGTGGGTTGCTGTGGATCACCGGTCAGCTCGCGATCCTGCCGCTGCCCGACGCGCGGACCGTCGCACTGTCGATCGCCGCGCGGCGACCGGATCCGCGGCTGCTGGACCTCGGCCACGGGGCGTCGCTGCTGCGCCTGACCCCGGTGTCGATGGTGATCGCGGACGCGGACGGGACACACCCGGTGACGCCGGCCTCGTTCGCCTTGTCGGAGCCCGACCCGTTCTGCCACCAGGAGGCGGGCTGGCTGCGGCACCTGGAGCTGTCGCACACGGAGGTCGTGCACACCCTGCGCCGGCACCTGCCGGACCAGCTTCAGGGCGGTCACCTGCGGCCGCTGGGGCTGGACCGCTACGGGTTGCGGTTGCGGGTCGAGAGCTTCGACGGGGACCACGACGTGCGGTTGGCGTTCTCCCGGCCGATCGCGACACTGCGGGACCTGTCGGACGAGCTGCGGCGGATGGTGGGGTGCCCGTTCCTCGCGCTCCAGCACGGGGCCTAGCCGCGGGCTGTCCCGAGTAGCGATCTCTCGTCGTCACAGCTCCGGCAGTTGGGGACGTTTCCTTGCCAGCAACGGCTTCAGCAGGTCCGCGTGCTCGTCCAGGCGGGACAGCACGTCCGGGGCGGTGAAGGCCAGGTCGTTGGGGTGGCGACACCTCGCCACCTCGTCCCACGTGACCGGGGTCGACGCCGTGGGGGTCGGGCGGCCTCTCAGCGAGTACGGGGCGATCGTCGTCTTGTACTGGTTGTTCTGGCTCCAGTCGATGAAGATCTTGCCCGGCCTCAGGTCCTTCGCCATGCGGGCCACGATCAGCTCGGGGTTCTCGCCGGCCAGGTGTTCGGCCACCGCCTTCGCGTACTCCGACGTACGGGCCACGGCTGTCGTCCTTATCGGGGCGTACAGCTGCATCCCCTTGCTGCCGCTCGTCTTCGCCACCACCTCCAGGCCGTGCGTCGACAGGACCTCCCTGAGCTTCAGCGCCACCTCGCAGCATTCGACGATCGTCGCGGGGGCACCCGGGTCCAGGTCGAACACCAGCAGGTCCGGGGTCAGACGGTCGCCCTTTCGGTCCACCTTCCACTGCGGGATGTGCAGCTCCAGTGCCGCCATGTGGGCCGCCCACACCAGGCTCGGCAGGTCGTTCAGCACCACGAAGTCCAGTGTCTCGTTGCCCTTGGTGCTTCCTGGCGTCTCGATCCGGACCGTGCGCACCCATTCCGGCGCGTTGCGGGACGCGTTCTTCTCGTAGAACGGTTGGCCTTTCACGCCGTCGGGGAACCTTCTCAGGGTCACCGGGCGGTCCTTCAGGTGTGGCAGCAGGACCGGCGCCACCCGGCTGTAGTAGTCGATCACCTGTGCCTTGGTGAAACCCGCGTCCGGGTAGAGGACCTTGTCCAGGTTGGTCAGCCGCAGCCGGCGGCCTTCCACGTCCACCAGGACGTTCGTGGGCCGCGGTTGCTCGGCCGGCTCCTCCTCGGCCGGCGGACCGGCCGCCACCGCCACCGCCTCTGGTTCCAGGTCTGCCGCGTCCTTGTCCGATCTCAGCCCCCGCCAGGACGGGGCCCGTAATCGCCCGTCCGGGGTCCAGTTGCGGAACTCGACCTCGCCCACCAGCTCCGGACGCACCCACGTCGCGCCCTTCGCCCGTTCCCGGGGGACCTCGTTGTGGAACGGATTCTCCTTCTGTACCAACGGCTTCAGCCGATCGTGGAGGTCGGCCAACACCTCGTCGGTGAAACCGGTGCCCACCTGGCCCACGTACCGCACGCCCACGTCCGTCGGGACGCCCATCATCAGGGAGCCGATACCGCCTTCCCGCCGGCCCTCACCCGGGCGCCAGCCGCCTATCAGTACCTCCAGCGTCAGCACCTCGGTGATCTTCAGCCAGTCGGCGGTCCTGCGGCCGGGGTAGTAGCGGGACGACCGCCGCTTGGCGATCACGCCTTCGAGCCGCTGTTCGCGGGCCGTTTCCACCACCGCCGCGCCGACGTCGTCGAACGACGGCGACACGTGCCAGTGCGGGCCGGTCAGGTCGAGACCCGCCAGCAGCTCCCGGCGTTCGGTGTACGGCAGGTCCACGCACGACTTTCCGTTCAGGTGCAGCACGTCGAAGATCAGGTAGGTCACGGGGACGGAGTTCGACAGGCTTCTCGCCTGACGTTCGTTGTGTACGTGCATTCGTTGCTGTAGCGCGGGAAAGCTCGGCCGGCCATCGTGCATGGCCACGATCTCCCCGTCCAGCCAGACCTGGGTGGCCCCCAGCTCCTCGCCCAGCCGCCGCAGCTCTGGGTAGGTGACGGTGATGTCGTTGCCCTTGCGGGAATGGAGGCGCAGCCGGCCACCCTCCACCCTCGCCAGCGCGCGGACGCCGTCCCACTTGAACTCGTACGACCAGTCGGACTCGTCGTCCGGCAGCGTGCCCGGGGACGCCAGCATCGGCTCCACCAGCTCGGGCAGCTGGCTGAAGTCGCGCCTGAGCGGTGGGTCCGAGCGGCGGACCATCCAGTCCTTCTCGCCCTTGCCACTGCGGAAGAACGTGTACTTCCCATGCGCCCTCGCGCCGTCGAACACGACCGCCACCTCGCGGTCGGACCACTTCACCGTCTCGTAGCGGCCACGGTCCCAGATGAACATCCGGCCGCCGCCGTACTCACCCTTCGGAATCTCGCCGGAGAACTCCAGGTACTCCATCGGGTGGTCCTCGGTGTGGACCGCCAGCCGGATGTCACCGGGGACATCCGGTAGGCCTCGGGGCACCGCCCACGACACCAGCACCCCGTCCCGCTCCAGCCGCACGTCCCAGTGCAGGGACGTCGCGTGGTGCTCCTGGATCACGAACGTGTCGTTGTTGCCCGTCGGGAGTGGTTCGCCCGTCGTGGGCACCGGCTCCGGGGTTCGGTCCGGGTCCCGCTTGCGTCGGTACTCGTCGAGGCCGGCCATGACCTCATCAAACCCGCATCAGGGCAGCCAGGCCACATGACCTCGCAGAAGGGCATAACCCACGAACGCCACGAAGTCGATCAGGAAGTGTGCCAGCACCAGTGGCCACAGCCGGTTCGTCCGCTGCCACACCCGCCCGAACACCAGCCCCATGACCACGTTGCCGACGAACCCGCCGAACCCCTGGTACAGGTGGTACGAACCCCGCAGCACCGCCGAGACCAGCAGCGACGAGTTCTCCCGCAGCCCCAGCTGCCGCAGGCGGGTGATCAGGTAGCCGACGACCAGCACCTCCTCGGCCCACGCGTTGGCGAACGCCGACACGGTCAGCGTCAGTCCCGCCCACCAGTGGTCCAGCGTGGTCGGCACGACCGTCAGGTTGGCCCCGACCGCCCGCGCGACCAGGTAGAACGCCAGCCCCGGCACACCGATCAGCGCGGCGAGACCCACGCCCCGCAGGAGGTCGCCCGGGACTCGCCGCCGGTCGAGGCCGATGTCCCGCAGCTTCAGCCCCGCCCGCCACAGCAGGTACAGCCCGAGCGCGCCCCACGCGAACAGCTGCGTCGCGCTGAGCAGCTGCCGCAGGAAGTCCAGCACCTGGTTGTTCGCCTGCGAGACGTTCAGCGCCACCGCCTGGTCGGCGAGCGCCTCCTCCCGCAGCAGCGAGTCGATCAGCGACAGGAGGCTGCGCAGCCCGGACATGCCCAGTGTCAGGGTGAAGACGAGCACGATCTCGACGACCACCATGCGACGGTTCTCGATCGGCGGCGTCTCGGGGCGCGGTGGGTTCAGCCAGATCACGACCGCACGCTACCGGTCGTCGTAGGGTGGTGACCGTGCCCAAGTTCGCAACCGCAGACCAGGTCGACCGCGACAAGCTCAACGAGTTCATCCGGCCCCGCCACCACGCCGTGCTGGTGACGCGGCGCGCCGACGGCGGCCCGCAGCTCTCCCCGGTGACGTGCGGCCTCGACACCGACGGCCGGATCGTGATCTCCACCTACCCCCGGCGGGCCAAGGCGCGGAACGCGAAGCGCGACCCCCGGGTGTCCGTGCTGATCCTCGGCGACGAGTTCAACGACGCGTACGTGCAGGTGGACGGCACCGCGGAGGTGCTGGACCTGCCGGACTCGGTCGAACCCCTGGTCGAGTACTTCCGGGTGATCTCCGGCGAGCACCCCGACTGGGACGAGTACCGGGACGCCATGCGCAAGCAGGGCAAGTCCCTGATCCGCGTCACGATCGACCGCTGGGGTCCCGTCGCGACGGGCGGCTTCCCACCCGAGCTTGGCTAGGCTCGGCGCGTGAGCGGAGCCTGCGCAGCGAACCATCGAAACTCAGGACGACACTCAGGACCACACTCAGGACGGCGCCTCGACCGCGGACGGCCCCACAGCGGAGCGGGCCGGCGCCACGGAGCGGGCGAGGTGCCGGCGTGACCGAGGAACTCCGGGTGGAGAGCGAAGTCGGGCCGCTGCGTGCGGTGTTGCTGCACCGGCCGGGTGACGAGCTCAAGCGCCTCACCCCACGCAACAACGACCAGCTCCTCTTCGACTCGATCCCCTGGGTCGAGCGGGCCCGGGAGGAGCACGACGCGTTCGCCGAGACGCTCCGGTCACGGGACGTCGAGGTGCTGCTGCTCGCGGAGGTGCTGGTCACCGCACTCGGCGACGAACGCGCCCACGCCGCGGCCGCCGACACCGCGGTCGACCGGCGCCGCGTCGGGCACGAGCTGGCCGACGCGCTCAGCTCGCACCTGTCGACGCTGACCCCCGCCGGGCTCGCGGGCGTGCTCATGGCCGGCATGACGTTCGAGGAGCTGCCCGACGCGGAGGGCGCCTCGCTGGTGCGCAGGATGCACCACCCGCACGACTTCGTCGTCGACCCGCTGCCGAACCTGCTGTTCACCAGGGACTCGTCGGTGTGGATCGGGGACCGGGTCGCCATCGCGTCGCTGGCCATGCCGGCACGCAACCGGGAGACCGCGCTGCTGGACCTCATCTACGCCTACCACCCGCGGTTCCGGTCGGCCGGCCGCGCGTACGGCGCGCACTCGGCGCCGGTCGAGGGCGGCGACGTGCTGCTGCTCGGGCCGGGGGTGCTCGCGATCGGCGTCGGTGAGCGGACCACGCCCGCGGGCGCGGAGTCGCTCGCACGGTCGGCGTTCGCGGACGGGCTCGCGCACACCGTGCTGGCCGTGCCCATCGTGCAGGACCGGGCGACCATGCACCTGGACACCGTCTGCACGATGGTCGACCGGGACGCCGTGGTCATGTACCCGGCGGTGCGGGACACGCTCGTCGCCTACCCGCTGCGGCCCGGCGACGACAAGGGCGTGCTCGTCGAAGGCCCGGTGCCGTTCCTGGCGGCGGCCGCGGCCGCCATGGGGATCGACCGGTTGCGGGTGATCGACACCGGCCTCGACGCGGTGACCGCCGAACGCGAGCAGTGGGACGACGGCAACAACACCCTGGCCGTGGCGCCGGGCGTGGTGGTCGCCTACGAGCGGAACGTCGAGACGAACGAGCGGTTGGAGGACGCGGGCATCGAGGTGCTGCGGATCAGCGGCTCGGAGCTGGGCAGCGGGCGCGGCGGCCCGAGGTGCATGTCCTGCCCGATCACGCGCGCCCGGCTCTGAGCTCGTCGCGCAGGGCTCTCGCCACGCGTCCCATCAGCGCCTCCGCGGCCGGCTGGCGCACGGCCGGCACCCGGGACTCGGTCAGCGCGGCGACGGCGAACGCCTGGCCGTCGGCGTGTTCGACGACGCCGACCTCGTGGCGCAGGTTGAGCAGGGTGCCGGTCTTCGACGACCAGCGGGACGCGTCGGAGGTGAAGTCCGGGGACAGGCGCTGGCGCATCATGTTGTCGCCCATCAGCTCGCGGACCCGCGCCGCGACCGCCGGCCGGATCGTCGTCGGCCGCCACAGTGCCCCCAGCAGGTCAACGAAGGCTCGCGCGGTGCCGGCGTTGGCGCGGCTGACGTCCAGCTGTGCCACCGCGTGCCCCCGTCCCTCGGTGGCCGCCGTGATCGCCAGCGACTGGGCCAGATGTGCCTCCTCCGGCGCGAACCGCTCGGCCGGAGTCCTGGTCATGTCCACCATCGGATGGCGGATCGCGATGCCGTCCTGGCCCAGCCGGCGCAGCTCCGCGACGACCCCGGCGGGCGGGGTCAGCGCGAACACCGCCTCGGCCGCCGCGTTGTCGCTGATGGCGAGGCTCAGGTAGAGCAGGTCGTCGAGCGCCACCGTGGCCGGATGCCGGAACCTGCTCAGCCCCACCGGCCCCGGTGCGGCGACCTGGCCGGGCCGGACGACGACCGGCGCGGCCGGGTCCAGCTCACCGCGCGCGACGCGTTCCAGCGTCGCGATCGCGAGCGGCACCTTGACCAGCGACGCGATCGGGAACTCGATGTCCGGGTCGATGCCCAGCTCCTCGCCGGTGTCGAGGTCGCGGACGAGGAACGAGCCACGCAGGCCGCCGTCGTCCAGCGCCTCCCGTAGCTCACGCGGAGTCACCGGTCCCCCAGACACTGGCCGATCGCGGTGGCCAGGGTGGTCCGGATCCGCAGGGCGTCCTCACGCACCCCCGCCGCCGCCGCGTAGCCGCGGGCCAGGTCCAGGCCGCCGATAGGGCGCCAGTGCAGGCCCAGCTCGTCGGCCTGTGCGCGGGAGCAGAGCAGGAGGTCGGTCGAGGACAGCACCTCGGCCGTCGCGGTGACCAGCGACGCCGCGACCACCTGCGCGGGCTGGAGGCCGACGGCGTCGCGCAGCCGGGTGACCTGGTCGCGGACGTGCGGGACGTCGTCCTCGGGCTGGAGCCAGACCCGTCGCCGCGTCAGGTCGCCGCGGCTCGTACGCAGCGTCTCCAGGTGGATGACGGCGGCACGCGGCTCGGCGCGCAGGGCGAGGCCCAGCGTCGTGCGCCAGGTGCCGCGGTCGGGTGCCACGGCGACGAGCGCGGCGCGGACCTCCAGGGTGCGGACCAGCTCGGCGCGCTCGCCGGGATCGGCCGGGTGCGGGTCGAGGTTCAGGCCGTGCCGGCGTCCCTCGGCGACCAGCTCGGCCAGGTCCCGCGGCGGGCAGACCGCGGGGACCGCCAGCCGGAAGGGCCGCAGCTTGGCGCGTTCGGCGTCGTGCGCCATGGCCTCGGCCAGCTCGACGAGCCGGCGCGCGGACGGCAGCATGGCGCGGCCGAACGGCGTCAGCGTGACGCTGCGGGAGGTCCGGTCGAGCAGGCGGGCGCCGAAGTGCTCCTCGAGCGCGGCCACCCGCCGGCTCGCGACGGACTGCGGGATGCGCGCGGCCGCCGCCCCGACGGTGAAGCTGCCGTGCCCGCTGACGGCCGCGAACGCCTTGCAGGCCGCCACGACGTCCATGTATGCCAACCTAGCATCGATGACGTGGTTCGCGTCTTGGACAGCATCGACGGCCGCTGCCACGCTCGGCCTCATGGTCGAGCGCACGCACTCCTGGAGGGAATCATGACCATTGGCAGGCGCCTGTTCCTCGGCACCGCCGCCGGCGCGGCGCTGGCCACCGGAACCCCCGCCGCCGCCACGCCGAAGCGCCGTGGCACCGGTCCGGGCGCGACGTTCAGCTGGCTGGGCACCGCCGGCTGGCGGATCGACGTCGGCACGAAGACCGTGCTGGTGGACCCCTACCTGAGCCGGTACCGGACGGGGCTGTTCGAGCCGCCGTTCGACCCCGGCACCCGGCTGACGGTCGACCGGGCCCGCATCGCCGACCATCCCGGCAGGCCCGAGACGATCCTGGTGACGCACACGCACTGGGACCACTTCAACGACGTGCCGTACATCGCGGACCAGTCCGGCGCGCGGGTGTTCGGCACGCTGACGGCCTACCACCTCGGGCTGGCCTACGGTCTGCCGTCGAACCGGCTCAGCCCGGTCAAGGGCGGCGAGGTGCTGGACTTCGGCGACTACGTGGTCGAGGTGGTCGCGTCCCTGCACAGCAGGAACTCGTCGTACTCGATGGCGTTCCCCGGCGTCCACGTGGCGAGGCCCGCCAAGCCGGCGACCATCGCGGACCTGCCGGAGGGCGACACGCTCGCCTACCAGGTGACCGTGCGGGGCGGGCCGTCCGTGTTCTTCATGGGCGCCAGCGACTTCGTCGCCCGCGGCCTGACCGGGCTGGCCCCGGACGTCGCGATGATCGCGGTGCCGGCGACCGACGCCGTCCACGACTACGTGCCGCGACTGCTGTCCGCGTTGGACCGGCCGGCCACCGTCGTCCCGGTGCACTGGGACAACTTCGAGGTCGAGCTGCGGAACCCGCCGACCGTCGGGCCGCGGGACCAGGAGCGGCTCGACCTGTTCCTCGACGCCGTGCGGAGGTTCGCGCCACGCACCCGGATCGTGCGGCCGGAGTACCTCACGCCGTACACGTTCGCGTGAGTCACTCCCAGGACTGCGTCCAGGCCGGGTTCAGCTGGTGGTAGATCATCTCGTCGGAGAAGCCGGTCTCGCCCGCGGGGAAGTACTCCGGGAGGGTCGCCACGTGGGTGAAGCCGGCCTTCTCCGCGACGTACCGGGACGCGCCGTTGGACACCGCGACACCCAGGCCCAGCAGGCGAAGGCCGAGGCCGCCGTCGTCCTTGTGCCGGAACGACCACTCGACCACCATGCGCAGCGCCTCGGTGACCACGCCCATGCCGCGCCGCGACGGGTGTATCGAGTACCCCGCCTCGGCCGACGTCGGGTCCATGCCGCCCACGTGGAACAGCTGGATCTGCCCGATGAACTCGTCGGTGCCGCGGTCGGCGATCGTCCAGTCGAAACGCTCGCCCTTGGCGTTGAACTCGCGGGCGCGGTGGACGACGTACTCCATGCTCGGCACCTGGAACAGCCCCGACCCGCGGCCGGCGTAGCGCCGGCTGCGGTCGTCGGCCAGCAGCTCGCCGTAGCGGACGTCGTCGTCCTCGCGGTGTGGGCGCAGGCGCAGGCGTTCGGACTCCAGCACCGGCGGGTCGTTCCACCGGTGCTTGGGCTCCCGGGTGTCCTCCGCCCGCAGCGAGCCCTGCCAGGCGTCCCGGCGCTCGCCGCGCTGTGACAGGAACTTCGGGATCGTGCCGTGGAACGTGAAGCCGTTCGCCCAGGCCACCCGCCACGACGAGAAGTTGCCGACATAGGCGAACCACATCACCACCTCGACCTCCGGCTGCTGGAAGCCCCAGTCCAGCAGCAGCTTCACGGCGCGGCTACAGACGCCCTGCCCGCGCACGGCCGGGTGCAGGCCGAACGCGATCTCCGCGAGGCCGTAACCCATGGGACGCAACGCGACCGAGCCCGCGAACCGGCGGCGGCCGTCCGGGTGGGTCGCCTCGATCGCGAAGCACAGCTCCCGGCGCGCACGCCAGCCGTCCGGCACCTCCCCGGTGATGAAGGACTCGGCCGCCGAACGGCCGTAGGGCACCGGCACGGTCGTCCACCGGACCGACTCGGGGTCGACACACTGCTCGACCATGCCGTCCACGTCGGACAGTTCGGGTGCGCGGAGGGTGACCAGGCCATCGCTCAGCACAGGAGGGTCGCTCACCACACCATCTTCGACGGCCGCCACCTCGACACGCAATGCATATTGTTAGGGATGCCTTACCTGAATTGAATTCAGATAGGCTTGCCTAAACTGTCGAGAAATTGCCGATAATCGACATTCGACGTATTATCCAATTCATGAAGAAGAACGGCAACCTCACCAAGTTCCACTCGCTGTTACAGGAGCAGGTGCGGCACGAGTTCACCGCGTCGCAGCAGTACATCGCCCTCGCCGTGTGGTTCGACGGGCAGGACCTGCCGCAGCTCGCCAAGCACTTCTACCGCCAGTCGGTCGAAGAGCGAAACCACGCGATGATGATCGTTCGCTACCTTCTGGACAACGACATCCAGCCGCCCATTACCGGTGTCGACGCGATCCGCAACGATTTCGCCGCGGCGGAGGAACTGGTCGAGCTGGCGCTCCGGCAGGAGCGCGAGGTCAGCGACGAGATCGCCAAGCTGGCCAGGGTCGCCCGCGACGAGGACGACTACAAGGGCGAGCAGTTCATGCAGTGGTTCCTCAAGGAGCAGGTCGAGGAGGTCGCCCAGATGACCACCCTGCTCAACGTGGTTCGGCGGGCCGCGGGCAACCTGTTCGACGTGGAGACCTTCCTCGCCCGGGAGTCCGTCGGCGACGACGGCGACGACGCACTCGCCCCGCACGCGGCCGGCGGCGCGCTCTAGTGTCCCGCGCCGGAAATGCGGTGACTAAGTCGGTGGATCCAGGTTTCTGCTGGCAAGACGCCTGATTTCCGTCGCGGGACACTGGTTCACCAGCAGGTCGAGTCGGTGTACGCCAGGCTGACCGAGGTGACCGTCCCGCTGGGGACGCCCAGGCGGAAGACGGCCGCGGCGTTGCCCGGCACCGGCACGGTCGCCTCACCCTTTCCGGTGACCTGCTGCTCGTCGATGTCGGGATAGACGGTCCTGACCTGCTCGATCGTCCACCCGGGACCGACACCCTGCGGGGTCTGTGCCGGGGCGGCGGAGATCTCCCGCACGGTGGCGGAGACGTAGACGAAACCGGCGACCCGGTCGTCGGAGACGAGCTGGTACTCGTCACAGCCGCCGGCGGTGTGCGAGGTGACGTCGCCCAGCATGCCGGTGGCCTTGGCCTCGTCCAGGGTCTGTCCCAGCCTGACCTCGCGGAGCCCGGTCGGGCCGAGCACCGTGTAGTTGAGCTTCGGCGGGGCGGGCTTGCTCAGGTCGGTCTTCTCCGTGGTCGGCTTGGGCGGGGGCGTCGTCGTGGTCGTGCCGTCCACCGCCCGCGCCTGTGCCGTCGACGGCGCGGGCAGCGACGTGACCGCCACCGACGACGACGCCGGCGGCCGGGCCGCGGTGGAGGTCGCGAGTGGCACGGCGCCCGGCGTGCCGCCGGCCAGGACGAAGCCGGCGGCGACCGCCGCCGCGACGCCGAGCGCGCCACTCGCGGTGGCCGCCATGACCCGTCGCCTGCGCACCCAGCGGGCGCCGGTCACGATGATCTGCTCGGCGTCGGCCCTGACCGGCACGGCCAGCCGGTCACTGGCGAACAGTTCACGCAGGTCGGCGTCGATGTCGGTGTCGGTGTCGGTCTCCGTGTTCGTGTCGTCGTCGAGGTGGTCCATCAGGCACCTCCTCGGACCGGTGCGCCGAGCCTGCCTCGCAGGGTCGCCATGGCCTTGCTGGCCTGGCTCTTGACGGTGCCGCGGCTGACCCCCAGGACAGCCGCGATCTCCGCCTCGGACATCTCCTCGTAGTAGCGCAGGACCAGTACCGCCCTCTGACGCGGCGGAAGCCCACGCAGTGCCTCCCACAACGGCTCGTTCTCGAACGGGTCGTCGCGGGGGGTGTCCGGGGTGTCGGGGAACTGGGCGAGGAGGCTCTCCCTCTTCGACCGCCGCCACCGGCTGACGTGCGTGTTGGCCATGGCCCTCCGGGCGTAGGCGACCGGGTCCCCGGTCCCGCGCACGATCGTCTGCCACCGTGCCCCGATCCGCTCGAGCACGGTCTGGACGAGATCGGCCGCGTCGTGCGGGTTGCCCGTCAGCATGTGTCCATACCTCAGCAACCCCGGCAATGCCTGTCGCACGAACTCGGCGAAATCCTCCACGGCGGCGGCCCCTCTTCCCCCGACCAGATGATGTGCCTCCCTTCCGCGGTGACCCTCCGCCACCGTCAGTCGAGTACACACATGCGAGACGTCGGAGGTTGCCTCGGCGTTGCGTGCGGCCGGTGATTGTTCGCCGGCGGTTGTCACACACATGCCGAAGGGCCCCTCCGCGTGGAGGGGCCCTTCGTTTCGTCGTGCTAGCGGATGGTCACCTGGCGGCCGATGAGGCCGTCGCGGGCACGGCGTTCCTCGCCGGTCAGCGGGTCCTTCTCCAGGGACGCCAGCGCCTCGTCCAGCCGTGCGCCGAGCTCCTCGGCCGGCTTCGTCCACTCCCGCGCGTGCTGCTCGCGGTCCAGGTCCCACACGGGGACCAGCACACCGTGGGCACGGAACGAGCCCGCGAACCGCGAGCCCTCGCCGAGGCCCAGGTCGCCACGGGCAGACAGCCGGGCCAGCGCGAGCAGGAGCTGCTCCTCCGGCTCGGGACGGACCCAGCGCAGGTGCGCGCGGTCCCCCGCGTCGACCCAGTACGCGGCCGGGCCGATGCGTTCCGTCGGCATGATGGCCTCGTTCGCCCGCTCCAGGGACAGGGCGACCTCGCCGGTCGGCTCCTCGCCCTCGGGCAGCCACCAGGAGAAGTCGGTGTGGAGGGTCGGCTCCAGCGCGGCCTTCACGTCGATCATGTCCTGCAGGCGCTCGCGGTCGTCGCCCTCCTCGGTCTCCGGGCCGACCACGCCGAGCACGTCGCCCGGCTTGGCCTCCAGGACCCAGCGCAGAGCGCGGGCCACGTCGCGGCTGACGTCACTCGACCGGGTCTGGACCTGCAGTCCCACGAACGCGCTGCCGTCGACGCGGACCAGGCCGGCCGCGGCCATCGGCAGGACCGTGGCCAGGGTGACCGTGCGGTCGGTGTCCACCGAGAGGGCGAGCGGCGCGGTCGCCGACGGGACGAACTCGCGGAGCGCGATGAGCTCGCACTCGCCCGCGACACCCTCGAACGGACGACCCACCGGCACCTCGATCGGGCCACCGGACAGGCCGTGGCACGCCTTGTACCGCTTGCCGGAACCACACGGGCACGCCTGCCTCGGGTTGATCCCGTCGGCGGTCGTCTTGCTCTTCACGGCGGAACGCTTGGCCATGGCCCGAGACGCTACCGGTTGAGCACGGCGCGGGTGGCGGCCGGGGAGTTGGTCGCCAGGAAGCGAACCGCCAACTTGGCGCACAGGTCGACGTCCGCCTCCTCGTCCACGGTCCAGACGTACGTGTCGTGTCCGTTCGACCTGGCGCGTTCCACGTACTCCGGGTCCGTGCGCAGGATGTGCACGCCGGGGCCCGTGTAGTCGGCGTACGGCGGCAGCGTGCCGTCCCAGCGGGTCATGGTCAGCTGGTCCAGCAGCAACACCGTCGGCAGGGTGTCGGTGTGCCCCCTGACCCGGCGGACCGCACGCGACGAGAACGACATCATCACGACCGCCGAGTCCTCCTTGGACCTCGGGCGGGACATGCCGTAGCGGCGCAGCATCGCCACCAGCTTGGCCTCGACCAGGCCGCCGTAGCGGACCGGGTGCTTGGTCTCGATGAACAGCTTGACGCGCGGGTGCGCCTCGACCAGGTCCAGCAGCGACTCCAGGGTCAGCACCCCGCGCTCGGACTCCTCGGGCGGCCGGAGCACCAGGTCGTCGGCGCTTTCCGGCAGTCCCGGGTACCAGCTGCCGTAGTCCAGCTCCCGCAGCCGATCCAGGGTCAGGGTGGAGACGACGCCCCGGCCGGTGGACGTGCGGTTGACGGTGCGGTCATGCACGCAGACAAGGTGTCCGTCGCGGGACAGGCGTACGTCGCATTCGAGGCCGTCCGCGCCCTGTTCGATGGCCAGCGCGTAGGCGGCGACCGTGTGCTCGGCGCGGTGTGCGGACGCACCCCGGTGCGCGACAACGTCGGGCTGCACGGCGTGGATGATCGCACAGTTACCGTGGCCCCATGGTGTTCGACCCACTCGACCCGATCCTGCTCGCCGACCCGTACCCCGTGTTCGGCGCGTTGCGCTCCGCCGGCCCGGTGCACTGGCACGAGGGCATGGGGCTGGCCGTCGCGGTGTCGCACGCGGCGTGCTCGGAGGTCCTGCGGGACCGGTCGGCCGGCCGGATCTGGCGGGACAGGGAGCCGGCGTCGTCGTTCACCGCGTTCAACCTGCTGCACCAGAACTCGCTGCTGGAGAGCGAGCCGCCCCGGCACACCCGGCTGCGGCGGCTGGTCTCGACGGCGTTCGCGCGTGGGCACACCGAGCGGCTGCGGCCGTCGGTGCGGCGGATCGCGGGCTCGCTCGTGTCGTCGCTGGCCTCGGCCATCGCCGCGGACGGCTCGGCCGACCTGCTCACGCACGTCGCCGAGCCACTGCCGGTGGAGGTCATCGCGGAGCTGCTCGCGGTGCCCGTCCCCGACCGGCCGCGGTTGCGGCCGTGGTCGAACTCGATCGTGAAGATGTACGAGTACGGGCTGCCCGCACCGGCCGCCGCGGCGGCCGAGGTGGCGGCGCAGGAGTTCGTCGACTACCTGCGGTGGCTGGCCGCGCAACGTTCCGTGTCACCGGGGGACGACCTGATCAGCGACCTGGTGGCCGTGCGGGACGGCACCGACCGGCTGACGGACGACGAGCTCGTGGGGACGGCCGTGCTCCTGCTGATGGCCGGTCACGAGGCGACGGTGAACGTGGTCGGCAACGGAATGCTGGCACTGCTGACCCACCGGGACGAGTGGACACGGCTCGTCGGCGACCCGTCGCTGCTGCCGACGGCGACCGAGGAGCTGATCCGGTACGACGCGCCGCTGCAGCTGTTCGAGCGGACCGCCACGGCGCGGACGACGGTCGCCGGGTACGAGTTGGCGCCCGGGGACCGGATCGCGGCGCTGCTGGGCGCGGCGGCGCGGGACCCGCTCGTGTTCCCGTCCCCGGACCGGCTGGACGTCGGCCGGTCGCCGAACGCGCATCTGGGGTTCGGCGCCGGGATCCACTACTGCGTCGGCGCGCCGCTGGCACGGGTGGAGATCGCGGCGGCGCTGGAGGCGTTGGGGGCGCGGCTGCCCGAGCTGCGGCTGGCGGGCGAGCCGGAGCGCAGGCCGGAGTTCGTGATCCGCGGCCTGCGGACGCTGCCGGTCACCGCCTAGAGGAGTCCGGCCTCGCGATGCGCAGCGGCGGTTCCGGGGCGCCTTCGACGCGCAGGACACGCAGGTAGCGGACGGTCGCCGGGTCGATGGGGGCGAGGAGCGTGGCAAGGCGGCGGATCATCAGTGCCGTCAGGACCGCGGTCGCTGCGGCGGCCAGGTCGGTCAGCCCGCTCAGGAGCACGCCGTCCGCGTGGGCCTGGACCGAGTCGCGGAAGCGCCACACGACGGTGAGCCCGAACAGCAGGCCGGCCGCGGCCCACACCGCCCACCAGACCCGGACCGGTTTGGTCGGGCGCGGGCGCTCGTCGGCCGGGCGTCGGAGGACCTGGTGTTCCAGCTCGGCCAGGATCACGCCGGCCATGGCCAGGTTCACGCCCGGGACCAGCAGGTACACCAGTGTCTGCCAGTCGGGCCGGGCCGGGCGCTGGTCGACGAGGTCCGCGGCGGCGTGGCGGGCCAGGTGCAGCCACCACAGCGTCACGACCACGGTCACGATGCCGAACAGCACGCCCAGCAGACCCGCGATCGTCACCAGCACGTCCGAGGCGCCGACGACGCCGGACGGCAGCGCGCCGGTGCGGCTCCGCAGCAGGAGGACGTACCGCCACACCTCGCCGGCCGCGGCGAAGATCGACAGCCCGGCGAGCATCCACATCATGGCCGACGCATGGCCGGCCACCGCGCGGACGCGCTCGACCGTGACCGGCTGCTCGGTGGTGGCGCCGGGAACGGCCGTCGGCCAGCGCCAGGCCAGCGCCGGGAAGCCCCAGTGCGGCGGCGTGGAGTAGGCGGGCGGGCCGAAGTACGGCAGCCTCCGGCGCGCGCGGGGGCGACGCGCGACGCCCGGGGGCACCGTCGCCGTCCACCGCTGGCGCTGCATGTCAGATGACCGTCGGCGCGCCGTTGTCGCTGGTCATGGGCCGGCCGGCCGCCTGCCAGGACTGCATGCCGCCAGCGACGTTCTTGGCGTCCCAGCCGTTGGCGTTGAGGAAGGCGGTGACGCGCGCCGACCGTCCGCCGCTGCGGCACACGACGTAGACCTCGTCGTCCGCCGGCAGGTCGCTCAACCGGGCGGCGAGGTCGCCCATCGGGATGTGCAGTGCCTCCGGGGCATGACCGGCGGTCCACTCGTCCGGCTCACGCACGTCGAGCAGCGTCACGCCCTCGGGCAAGTCAGCCGGTAGGTCCGGCACGTTCACGGTGGGCACCTGCTGTGGGATCACAGGACGATGCTGCCATGTCCACCCGTAGGGCGCGTGTGAGTCACCCCAGCTTCTCGCCCAACCGCTCCGCGAGGGCCGCCAGCTGTTCCCCGGTGACGGGCAACGCGCCGTCGCCGGTGCCGACCGAGGTGATCAGGTAGTCGAGTCCGTCCGGCCGGAGGAGATGTGCCTGTTGGAGCGGACCCATCGGGCTCTCGTGCGTGACCGGGTAGACCTGCAGCACGGTTCCGTCGGCCAGGGCGTGCCGGCGCAACGGCTCGCAGTGGCCGTACCTGGCGGCCCACCAGTCCGCCGCCTGCCGTGGTGTGCCGCCGTGCCGGCTCACCACGAGCTGGACCTCGGCGCCGCCGAGGTCGAAGACGATGGTGCCCCGCGGTCCGTACAGCTCCGTCGTGGTGAAGTCCCAGTCCGAGGAGGTCGTCGTCGGCGCCGTCCCGAGGACCGCCGCGGCCGTTTCGACGAACGCCTGGTTCACGGCCGCTTCGGGCGGCAGTGGGATGTCCGCCTCGGCCGGCCCGGGCTTCGGCAGGTCCGGGCAGTCGCCCCCGCCGCGGCGGGGGGTGACCGGCTCCCAGCCGTCCGGCCGCGCGGGCGTCGACGTGGTGGCGGCCGGCACCCCACCCGGACCCGGGTCGGCGGGCCTCAGCGACAGGGCACCCACCCCGGCGGCCGCGACCACGGCCACCACGCCGGCGACCGCGCTCGCCCGCCGCGCGAGGACCCGGCGCCGCCCGCGGCGGAGCACCCGGTCGAGCGTCGTGCCGGCCGGTGGGGCCGGCTCGTCGTTCAGGGTCCGCAGCGCGTGGCGCGCCGCCTCGTCGTCGAACATGTCACACACCTCGCGCCTCGACGTCGTTCGGGTAGGCCGCCCGCAACGTGGCGAGCCCACGCGCGGTCTGGCTCTTGACCGTGCCCGTCGTGCACCCGAGCGTCTCCGCGACCTGCTCGATCGACAGGTCGGCGACGAACCGCAGGACCAGCACCGCGCGTTGCCCGGGTGGCACGGCCATGAGCGCGGCTCGCAGCGCGAGCCGTTCGGCCGGCCCGGCGTCAGGTGGCGCGACCGTCTCCGGCAGCTCGGCGACGACCTGCTCACGGCCCCGGCCACGGCGTTTCGTGTCCAGGAAGACCCTGGTGAGGACGGTGCGCAGGTAGGCGTCCACCGTCTCGATCCGGATCTTCGCCCAACGCGCGTAGACCTTCACGAACGCCGACTGCGCTATCTCCTCGGCATCGGACCACGAGCCACACATGGCGAACGCGATCCGCCGAGCCCCGTCGAAGCGCGCCGAGAAGAACTCGGCGAACTCCTGATCGCGCCCTCGCACCCCGCCGACCTCCTCACGTCCCCCCTTCTACGCGGACCTCGCACGGCGGGTTGCACGCGGTCCGGAAGCCGTGTGACAGAAGAACGGCCCCCGACGACGTTGTCGGGGGCCGTTCCGGAGTGGGACGTCAGTGCGTGACCGCCTTCTCGGCGTGTGCGCCGGTCAGCGAGCGGACCTCCATCTCGGCGAACTTCGCGTCGTTGCGCTCCTTCGACAGGACGGTGCCGAGGTAGCCCAGCAGGAACGCCACCGGGATCGAGACGATGCCCGGGTTGTCCAGCGGGAACCAGTGGAAGTCGACGCCCTGCAGCATCGAGTCGCTCTTGCCGGTGTCGGGCTTGATCGGCTTGCCGGACACGGCCGGTGAGAACACGATCAGCACCAGGCACACGGTGAGACCGCCGTAGATGCTCCACAGCGCGCCCTGGGTGTTGAACCGCTTCCAGAACAGCGAGTACAGGATCGTCGGCAGGTTCGCCGAGGCCGCGACCGCGAACGCCAGCGCCACGAGGAACGCGATGTTCTGGCCGTTCGCGACGATGCCGCCCAGGATGGCCACGGCCCCGATCACCAGTGCGGTGATGCGGGCGACCTTGACCTCCTGCGTCTTGTCGTCGACCGTGCCCCTCTTGATCACGTTGGCGTAGATGTCGTGCGCGAACGACGCCGACGCCGTGATCGTCAGGCCCGCGACCACCGCGAGGATCGTCGCGAAGGCCACCGCGGCGATGATGCCCAGCAGGACCGTGCCACCCAGCGCGTACGCGAGCAGCGGGGCCGCCGAGTTCGTCTTGCCCGGCGCCGCGTTGATCGCGTCCGCGCCGACCAGCCAGCCGGCGCCGTAGCCCAGCACCAGCGTGAACAGGTAGAAGACGCCGATCAGCACGATGGCCCAGACCACGGACTTGCGTGCTTCCTTGGCCGTCGGCACGGTGTAGAACCGCATCAGGACGTGCGGGAGTCCGGCGGTGCCCAGCACCAGTGCGAGCGCGAGCGACACGAAGTCGAGCTGTGTCGTGCCGGTCTTGCCGTACTGGGCGCCCGGGTTGAGCAGCTTCTCGCCGCCCTCGCCGACCTTGGCCACGGCGTCGCCGAGCAGCTGCGAGATGTTGAAGCCGGACTTGCCGAGCACCCACATGGTCATCACGAACGCGCCGGCGATGAGCAGCGTGGCCTTGATGATCTGCACCCAGGTCGTGCCACGCATGCCGCCGATGATCACGTAGACGATCATGATGACGCCGACGACCGCGATCACCAGTGCCTGGCCGGCCTTGTTGGTGATGCCGAGCAGCAGCGCGACCAGGCCGCCCGCGCCGGCCATCTGCGCCAGCAGGTAGAAGAACGACACGACGAGCGTGGACACCGCCGCGGCCGCGCGGACCGGACGCTGCTGCATCCGGAAGCTCAGCACGTCGCCCATCGTGTACTTGCCGGTGTTGCGGAGCAGCTCCGCCACCAGCAGCAACGCGATCAGCCACGCCACGAGGAAGCCGATCGAGTACAGGAAGCCGTCGTAGCCGTTGACCGCGATCGCACCCGCGATGCCGAGGAAGCTCGCCGCCGATAGGTAGTCGCCCGAGATCGCGACGCCGTTCTGCACGCCGGTGAACGAGTGGCCCGCCGCGTAGTAGTCGACCGCCGTCTTCGACTTCCGGCTCGCGCGGAACACGATGTACAGGGTGATGATCACGAAGACGGCGAAGATGCCGATGTTGAGCGCGGTGTTGCTGCCCTCGACGCCTGCTGACAGGTTCATCGCTCGCCTCCCTCGATGTCCTCGCGGATCTTGTCGGACACCGGGTCGAGGCTCTTGTTGGCGTGCCGGACGTAGAGCCAGGTGATCAGGAACGTGGAGACGAACTGAAGCAGCCCGAAGATCAGGCCGATGTTGACGTTGCCGAAGACCTTGGTGCCCATGAAGCCATGCGCGTAGTCGGAAAGCAGCACGTAAAGCAGGTACCAGGCAAGGAACGCGATGGTCATCGGGAACACGAAGCCGCGGAGACGGCGGCGAAGCTGGGTGAACTCAGCACTCTGCTGGATCGTTTCCCAGTCGGGGCTTGGCGGGCCCTGATCGGTGGTGCTCACTGTGCCTCCAGGGATGCGAACAATGTTCTACGACCCTAGGGAGGCGTTAACACTGCGTGAATCGATCGAGGATCAACTGTCCCGTGGTGGCGACGAGCGGTCGACGAACGGCGCAATAAGCACGACGAGTGGTGTAGGTCACATTTTGGCTACGCGCTGAAATGGCAGTTCTACCAGATCGGGCGATTACGCAGCTGCCTCTATCAGGCGATTTCGAGTCACGCAGAGCTACGGACGACCGTTGGCGGCGGGCTCAGCCTCGGTTGGTCTGGGCGCGTTCGCGGAGCGTGCGCAGCCGGTCGGCGGGGGTCTGTTCGCGCTCCTCGTTGAGGTGCAGGCGAAGCATCGCGGTGCGCGCCCACGAGGCGGGCCTGCCGCGGAGTGACACGACGACCATCGTGAGGAACGCCAGCGGGACCGACCATGGCGCTGGTTGGGCGACCAGGATGGCGAGCCAGCCCGTCACCGGAACGCCGACCAGCGTGCCGGCGATGGCGCCCGACGACGTGACCAGACCGACGAGCACGCCGGACATCGCGCCGGCGACCGTGAGGCGTGACCACCAGATGCCGAGCACGAGCAGCGGGCAGAACGTGGAGGCGGCGACCGTGAACGCCCAGGTCACGAGGATGCCCGCGTCGAGCCGGATCGCTTGCAGCGCAAGGAGTACGACCACCGCGGCGGCCGCGACGGCGGTGAACCGGAGTCGCCGGAGGCCGCCGGGGAGCAGGTCGTAGGAGATGGCGCCGGAGACGACGAGCAGCAGGCCGAGCGAGGTGGCCAGGAACGCGGCGAACGCACCGCCGGTGAGCAGGGCGGTGAACATCGAGCCGGGCCAGCCGTGGTCCACCTGCGCCGGAAGCGCGACGACGGCGGTGTCGGTGGCGCCGTTGAGGTAGAGCTGCGGGACGAGGACGCGGCCGAGGACGCCGTAGATGCCGGGGAACAGGTAGAAGATGCCGAGCAGCCCGACGGTGAAGGCGGCGGTTCTGCGTGCGGCGCGGCCGTCGGGGCTGGTGTGGAAGCGCATGATCACGTGCGGGAGCCCCATGGTGCCGAGGGCGAGCGCGACGACGAGCGCCCAGGTGCCGAGGAGTGGGTGTCCCGCGTTGGCGAGGTCGAGGAGCGGGCGGGACCAGCCGTCGCCGCCGGGCCTGGCCTCGCCGCTGACCTGTGGGACCTTCGAGCCTTTCGGAAACGTGACGGTGGTGCCCTGCGGGACTTCCCAGCGACCGGTCCTGCCGTGAAAGGGCTCCTTCAGCTCGAGAGTGGTGCCGATGGTGAACTCGATGGAGGTGTCCTTGGTGAACCGCGTGAACTCGGTCGGGTTGACGGCGTCGTAGCGGGTCTGGGGGGTGACCTGAACGAGCAGCCAGATCGCCGGCACGATGAAGAGGACGAGCTTGAGTGCGAACTGGAACGCCTGGACGTAGGTGGCCGCACGCATTCCGCCGAGGGCGAGCGTGATGGCGACCCCGGCACCGGCGATCACGACACCGACCCAGTACGGGGATCGCGTGACGGCGGAGAGGACGAGCCCGGCGGTGCGGAACTGCGGGACGAGGTAGAGCCCGCCGATGACGAGGATGACGCCCGCGGTGACCCGCCTGAGTGCCGGCGAGTTCAGCCGCGCCTCGGCGAAGTCGGGCACGGTGAGCGCACCGGACCGCCGCATGGGCGCGGCGACGAGCACGAGCATGGCGATGTAGCCGGCGGTGAAACCCACTGGGTACCAGAGCGAACCGATGCCGTCCTTGACGACGAGCCCGGCGACACCGAGGAAGGAGGCGGCGGAGAGGTACTCACCGGAGACGGCGGCCGAGTTGAGCAGCGGGCTGACACGCCGGGAGGCAACGAGAAAGTCGGAGGTCGTACGCATGGCCGCGACGCCCCGCAACCCGATGAGCAGCGTCACCAGCACGACGGGCGCAACCGCGAAAGCGAGGATCATACGCTCTGACCTGCGGTTTTCCAGCCCCAGTTACGGACTGAGCAGCCCCCACCCGAACCCGGGGGCCGGCCCCGGTCCCATTCTATCGGCCGGCGGAGACAGTGGGGGGTTGTTGATCTTGCCTGTGGATTACTCGTGAGTTGTGGATTGCTTGTGGTGCACGAAAACGGGACTCGGTGTGGGTGAACGCGGGACTCGCGGGGGGTGGGGTGGACACGCCGGTGGGTCACTGGGTGTCGTCCTCGGTTTGTTCGGCTCGGTGGAGTTGCCAGATCGCCAGGGCGGTCAGGGCCGGGTACGGGAGGACGGCCAGGGCCAGCCACGAGATCGGGATGCCCAGCAGGCGGATCGTGTCCAGGGCCGGGAACGCGGCGAACAGCAGTGGTAGGCCCAGGATGCCGGCGAACAACAGGGCCAGTGGGGCTGCCGCCAGTCGCAGTTGCCGGCGGTGCAGGTCCGCTGCCCGGGACTCGCCTGCCGCGTCCAGTTTGGGGACGCGCCAGCGGCCCCTCGCTCGCCGCCGGGAGTGGGCCAGGCGGGTTTGGGGGCTCATCACCGCCACTCGTCTGCCGCCGGGCATCAGCGGTGGTCCAGTTGGCCGGTTTTGGCCGCCAGTAACAACTTCTCTCGCAGGTCCCGCGCGTGGCGGCGGGAGACCGGCACGTCGCCCAACTCCGTGTGGGCCAGCAGACCCCCCACCGAGTCGCTGCGTAACTCGCGGACGGCGTCCAACGCCACCAGGAAGCTCCGGTGCACCCGGACGAAGCCGGCCAGCGCCCAGTACTCCTCGAGCCGCGAGATCGGCATGCGCACCACGTGGACGCCGGACGTCGCGTGCAGGCGGACGTAGTCGCCGTGCGCCTCCACGTACCGCACTTCCGTTCTGCGGACGTACCTCGTCCTGCCCTCCGACTCGACCGGCAGCGCCGCCATCGTGTCTGGGGCGTCCGACGCCGGTCGGGCCTGTAACCGGTTCACCCGGGCAAGCGCCTCCGACAACCGTTCCGCCCGCACCGGTTTCAGCAGGTAGTCGACCGCGCCGATGCCGAACGCCGCCACGGCGTGTTGCTCGTACGCCGTGACGAACACGATGACCGGTGGCTCGTTCAGGCGCGCCAGCAGGGACGCCAACTCCAGGCCGTCCAGGCCGGGCATGGAGATGTCCAGGAACACCGCGTCGTAGTGGTCGCTCTGGATCATCCGCAGGGCGGACAGGGCGTCGGTGGCCGTCGCGACGTCCATGACCTCGGGGGACGCCGACAACAGGCGGCGCAGCTCGGCCAGAGCCGGCGGCACATCGTCCACCGCCAGTACCGAGAGGGTCATGGCATCACTCCCGGCTGGAACCGGGGAATCCTGACGACCACGCGGGTTCCCTCGCCCACCGCCGTCTCGATCACCAGGCCGTACCATGGGCCGTAGACACTTCTGAGCCTCCGGTCCACATTGGCCAGGCCCACGCTGTCCGTCCCGCCACGGCCCGCGAGTATCTCCTCGGCCAGCGCCGGGTCCATGCCCACGCCGTCGTCCTCCACGCTGATGACACAGTCGTTGGCCTCCGCCTCGCCTCTCACCTGGACGTGGCCGGTGCCGGCACGTGGTTCGATGCCGTGGCGGACCGCGTTCTCCACCAGAGGCTGCAGCACCAGGTACGGCAGCGCTACCGCAAGTACCTCCGGGGCTACCCGAACCTGCACTTGTAGACGGTCCCCCAGCACCGCCCGCTGCAGCGCCAGGTACGTCTCGATCGCGTGGAACTCGTCCGCCACCGTCGTGTACTCGCCGTGTTTCGCCAGGCTGTAACGGATGTAGTCCGCGAAGTCCAGCATCAGCTCACGAGAGCGGTCCGGATCGGAGCTGACCAGTGCGGCGATCACGGTCAGTGCGTTGTAGACGAAGTGCGGCGAGATCTCCGCGCGCAACGCCCGCAGCTCGGCCTGTGCGGCCAACTCGGCCGACGCCTCCAGCCGGCCGCGCTCCAGCGACTCCACTACCCAGGCCGCCGCCTCGCGGACCGCGGCGCGGTGCGACGCGCCGGCGACCACCAGGACGCCGGACAGTTCGTGGTGGACGTGCAGCGGCACCGCCACCAGTGGGGAGCGGCCCTCGCGGGTCTCGCCGTGCAGGACCTTCTCGACCAGGGCGTTCGCGTCCGCGTAGAACGGCGGCTCGGCCGGGGCCCACACGACCTGGCCGGAAAGGTCCGCCAGGCCGACGAAGTCGACGGACAGCAACCGGCGGATGCCGCGGGCGGCCGACCGCACGCCGGCGCCCGACAGACCGTCCTTGAGCTCCTCGGCGATGTGCCGAGCCATGCTCAGCACCGACACCGCCATCAGGAGGCTCCCATCGTCCGCGACCGGGGGTCCGCCTGGAGTTTAGTGGCGCGGGTGTCGAATTCGCCGGTTCGCTCCCTGCGCGATTCGGCTACTTTCGATGCCGGCCGTCCGCCAGACGTGCCCGTTCCTCCGCAGTGCCGAAGCTCGCCACCGCGCGGTCGCGGGTCAGGCCGAGGCCGTCCGGGGCATGCATGCGCAGGCGGACCTGCGCCACGTCCGGCGGGATCTTCGACGGCGTCATCTTGCTCACCAGCAGCACGGTGACGAACGCCGCCGGCACGGTGATGATCGCCGGCTGGGTGATCACGCCGGGCGCCCAGTTGCCGGTCAGGCTGCTGATCGTGCTGATCACGAGACCGGCCAGCACCAGGCCGCCGCCCACGATCATGCCCGCCATCGCGCCGACCCACGTCAGCTTCCGCCACCACACGCCGAGCACCAGGATCGGGCTGAACGTGGACGCGGCCAGCGCGAACGACATGCCGACGGTCAGCGAGATGTCCGACTGCCGCACGGCGATGGCCAGTGCCAGCGGGACGCCGCCGGCCACCGCCGTCGCGAACCGGAAGTCGCGGACCCGGCCACGCAGCACGTCCGTCGACAGCACGCCCGACACGCTCATCAGCAGCCCGGACGACGTCGACAGGAACGCCGCGAACGCGCCGGCCATGGTGATCGCGCCGAGGATCTGGCCGCCGAGGCCCGGCACGATCTTGAGCGGTAACGCCAGGACGGCCGTGTCGGTCCTGCCGTCCACCAGCAGCTCCGGCACGTACAGCCGGGACAGCACGCCGAGCATGATCGGGAACAGGTAGAACAGCGACAGCAGCACCAGGACGTGCAGGGTCGTGCGCCTCGCCGCCCGGCCGTCCGGGTTGGTGTAGAAGCGGACCAGGACGTGCGGCAGTCCCATGGTGCCCAGGAACAGCGCGAGCATCAGCGAGTACGTGGTGAACACGCTCTCCGAGGTGGACGCCGGCGCGAACCAGCTCGCGTTGTCGGCGACCGCGCCGTCGATCACCGGCACGGACGAGGCCTTCGAGAAGTGCATCGTCGTGCCCGCCTCGACCTCGTGCCTGCCGGGTCCCCAGTACACCGAGCCGTTGACGACGGCGCCGTCGATCGTGCCGCGGGCCGCGAACTTCACGGTGTCCTTGACCTGCAGGATGACGGGTGTCTGCACCGAGATCGTGCTGGCGGTCGTGAACGTCGGCGGCAGCGGCTCGGACAGGCTCGTCATCTCACCGTCGCGGAGACCGCCGTTGCCGACGAACAGCACGCACAGCACGAGCGTCGGCGCGGCGATGGCGAACAGCTTCAGCCAGTACTGGAACGCCTGGACCACGGTGATGGCACGCATGCCGCCGCCGAAGACGTTGATGATCACGATGATCGCCACGACCGCCGAGCCGACCCAGTTCTGCACCGGCAGGATCCGGGCCAGCGCGAGCCCGGCGGCCTGGAGCTGCGGGACCACGTACAGGATCCCGATGAAGACCACGAAGACCGCGGCCAGGCCACGCAGCGCACGCGAGCCGAGGCGTGCCTCGCAGAAGTCCGGGAGCGTGTAGGCACCGGACCGGCGCAGCGGCGCGGCGACGAACAGCATCAGGGCCAGGTAGCCGGCCGTGAAGCCGATCGGGTACCAGAGTGCGTCGGCGCCGTCCTTCAGCACCAGGCCCGCGACGCCGAGGAACGACGCGGCGGAGAGGTACTCCCCGGAGACCGCGGCCGCGTTGCGGCGCGAGCGCACGGTGCGGCGGGCGACCAGGAAGTCCTGTGTGGTGCTGGCCAGCCGGGACGCGCGCCAGCCGACCACGAAGGTCGCGGCGGTGACCGCGAGGACCCCTGAAAGGGCCCAGATCTCTGCGCTCACCTGTCCTACTAACCGTCGCCGCTACTTCTCCACCATCGCCACGAAGTCACGTTCCTGGCGTTCGGCCTTGTGGTTGTACCAGTAGCCGGCGGCGAACAACAACGGGAACGGGGCGAGTCCCATAGCCAGCCACGGCAGGCGGACGCCCGCGACGGTGACCTGGGTCAGCTGGGGAAGGAAGAAGAAGAGCGCGGGCAGGGCGGCCAGGATCAGCATCACGACGAGCCACGCCCCGGCGGCGGCCTTGAACTGGGCGCGGATCAGCTGGCGGACCAGCTCCTCGCCGTAGCTGGTCTGCTCCTCCAGCTCGACGACCGTGCGCAGGCGGGTGACGGGGGCACGGGAGTCGGCGAGCACCACTCGCTTGCGACGGGGCTTGGTCGGCGGGTCCGAGTAGGTCCGCGGGCCGTTCTCCTCACGACCCGGTCCCGCCAGGTGCTTGCTCACGATCTCACCTCGGCATGAAGGTCGGGGTGCGCATGACTCGCTCCGCAAGCATCACTCATAAGCCGCCGCGCCGCACGATCCGGTCCTTCAGCTCTCTGGTGTGCCGGCGGCTGACGGGAAGCTTACGCTCGTCGTCGCCGATGACCACGTGGTAGCCGTTGCCGCCGAGCTGCAGCTCGGTGATCAGGTTGATCGGCACCAGGTACGAGCGGTGGATGCGGACGAACCCGGCCTTCTCCCAACGCTCCTCCAGCTGCGCCAGCGGGATCCGCACGAGGTGGGAGCCGTCCGTGGTGAACAGGCGGGCGTAGTCGCCCTGCGCCTCCACCCAGCGGACGGACGAGCGTGGGATGAGCTTGGTGTTGCCGGCGAGCTCGACCGGGATGACCTCGTCGTCGGCCGACTCGGACGCCACCTGCGGCGCCTCGCCGACGAGACCGTCGCCGCGCAGCTTGGAGATGACGCGCTGGATGGCCCGGTCCATGCGGGTCTGGTCACACGGCTTCGGGATGAAGTCGACCGCGCCGAGGTCGAACGCCTCGACCGCGTCGTTGCCCTCGCCGTGGCCGGTGATGAAGACCAGGACCGGCGACGGCTTGAACCCGGCCAGCACCTTGGCCATCTCCATACCGGTCAGGCCGGGCATCTTCAGGTCGGAGAAGACCGCGTCGACGATGGGCTTGCCGGCGTTGCGGCGGGCGACCAGGTCCTCGTCGTCGCTGCCGAGATGCCGCAGGGCCTCGGTCGCGTCGAAGGCCTTGATGACCTTCCGCACGTAGCGGTTGCCCTCCAGCCGCTCGACCATCACGTCCATGCCGTCCTTCTCGTCGTCCACGGCCAGGATGACGAGACCAGGGGTGTTCATTGAAGTACTCACGGTGATGTGCATCTTGCCGATTGGCAGGACGGGTTGTCCATGGTGTTACCCCCTGCGGGTGACTGTCCTAAAGACCGTAACGAGACCAGAGTGCGCGTTGCTCGATGGCGGTGAGCAGTGACTGCGCCGCGCCGCCGATGCCGAGCCGGGCGAGGAGCGGCCGCTTGGGCTCGGCCACGCTGATCTCGGCCTCCGGATAACGTGCGGATAGCACGGCCCGCAGGTTGCCGACTCCGTCGACCAGGCCGATCTCCTTGGCCTTGGCGCCGGTCCACACCTCGCCGGTGAAGAGGTCCTCGCCGACCAGCCGGTCTCCACGGCGTGCCTTCACCCACGACACGAACTGCTCGTGCAGCTGTGCCTGCAGGCCCTTGAGCCATTCGACGTCCTCGTCCTTCTCCTGCTGGAACGGGTCGAGGCGAACCTTGTGGGGCCCCGCGGTGTAGACACGTCGCTCGACACCGAACCGTTCAAGCAGGCCGTTCAGCCCGAACCCGGCGGTGACCACGCCGATCGAGCCGACGAGCGAGGAGGAGTGGGCGTAGATCTCGTCGGCGGCACAGGCGAGCCAGTAGCCGCCGGAGGCCGCGACGTCCTCGCAGAAGGCGATGACCGGGACCTTCTTGCGGTCGGCCAGCTCCCGGATCCGCTCACTGACCAGCGCCGACTGCGTCGGAGCGCCGCCAGGCGAGTTGATGGCGAGCGCGACCGCCTTCAACCGCTCGTGGTCGAAGGCCTTGACGAGGGCCTGCTCGACCGTGTTGATGTTGATCGTGCCGCGCGCGGCCAGCGGCGACGGGCTCGGGGTGATCACGCCGTGCAACTTGACCACGGCGACGACGGGCTTCGTCGTGCCCCGGCTGATGGGCAGTCGCGCGGCGAGCTTGTCGGTGACGCTCATGAGACAACCCTACGTATCCCTCGGCAGTCCGCACGCTCATGTTCTGTATGGGGACGGAAGTGCGCTGGCGGGCGTGGCTCGGTGTCGGGGACGAGTCGCGGTTCTCCCAGATAGACGTTGCCGAGTTCGCCACCTGTTCCGCGGCGTGCGCCTGGGTGGAGCGGCGCCTGTACGCGGAGTGGACCCGACCCGGGTTGGCGGTGTTCGGATCGGTCGACCGGGGGGTCTACCGCGCGGAGCCACCCGAGATCGCGCCGCACTGGACCCTGGACCCGTACTCGGTCGGCATGGACGCCGACCTCGTGGACGGACGCGTGTGCTGGCGCCGCCCGAGCCCGAGGTAGTCGTGAGACACTGGCTCCGACGTGACTACCGAGTCACTCGGTGAGGTTCCGCGTAGGAGGTGGGTGCGTGACCGCAGAGCACGTTGGACCGCAAGACGTGCCGCCGCCGCGCGGGCGTGCGCTCGTTGACGAACTCCTCCGGCAGAAGGATGTTCAGCCGATTCTGACGGCCGAGGATCCGAACGGTCGCGAGATCTTCGAGACCGACGAGGAACTGCACGATTTCGTCGAGTACACCTACGCCGCTCGTCACTCTGAGCTGACGTAATGTAACCGGGCGTGGACCCGTTCGTACTCGATACCGACGTGGCTTCGCTCCGTTTCAAGGGCGAGCTGCCTGTGCCGCTGTTCGCGCGCCTTGCCGGCCGCAGTCCGTTGATCACCTTTGTCACCCATGCGGAACTGACGAAGTGGGCCGATCTGCGCGATTGGGGAGCGACCCGACGGGCCCGGCTGGCGCCCTGGCTCGCCGGAACGGTCGTGCTGCCCGGCACCGAGGATGTCTCCGCCGCATGGGGCCGCATCTCGGCCTCCGCTATCCGACGGGGCCGACCGCGGCCGGCCAACGACACCTGGATAGCCGCATGCTGTGGTCTACGAGCTTCCCTTGGCCACGCTCAACGTCAGGGACTTCGTCGACTTCGTCGAGTACGACGGCCTCACCATCATCACCGGCTGAGCAAGGTCAGCTCGCCGGCTGGCCTGCCTTGGCCTCCTCGCTGAACTTGGGGAGGTCCGGGCGTACGCCCGGGAAGAACTTGGGGACGCGCAGGATCACCTTCATGCCGGCGCCGGGGGCGGTCTCGGCCATCAGGGCGTACTCGTCGCCGAAGACGGAGCGCATTCGTTGGTTGATGTTGCCGATACCCACGTGTGAGCCGGTCTTGTGGGCGTCTCTCAGGTCGGCGAACAGGCGGTCGGCGTCCATGCCGACGCCGTCGTCCTCGACGCTGATCATGGCCTCGTTGCCGTTGTCCTGGGCCACCACCGTGACGGTGCCGCCGCCCGGCTTGGGGGAGATCCCATGCTGCACCGCGTTCTCCACCAGCGGCTGGAGCACCAGGAACGGGACCACCACCGACAGCACCTCCGGCGCGATCTTGATGCGGACGTTCAACCGTTCCGCGTAGCGCTGGCTCTGGATCGTCAGGTAGCGGTCGATGTTCCGCAGCTCCTCCGCCAGCGTCGTGAACTGGCCGGAGGTGCGGAACGAGTACCTCGTGAAGTCCGCGAACTCCTGCAGCAGATCCCGCGCCCGCTCCGGGTCCGTCCTGATCAGGGAGCTGATCGAGTTCAGCGCGTTGTACAGGAAGTGCGGCGAGATCTGCGCCCGCAGCATCCTGACCTCGGCCCGCGCCAACTGCTGCTTCGACTCGTCGAGCTTCGCCAGTTCCAGCTGGATGCTGACGAACTGGGCGACCTCGTCGGCGGCCCGGATGAGTCGCTTCGAGTCGACACCGCCCACCACGATCAGGGTGCCCTCCACCTGCCCGTCGGGGATCAGGGGGACGATCACCGCCGTGCGCATGGGGCAGCGGCCACGTCGTGCGCAGCTCAGGTTCGTGTGGTGGATGTGTGCTCGCTGACCGTTGCGGATGGCCACGTCTATGGCGCCGGTCAGGTCGGGGTAGTGCTCGTTGGCGCCGCCGGCCCACGACAGCAGGCGACCGTCGGCGTCCGTCATGCCGATGGCCACGCACTTCAGCATCTCCAGCAGGTGCTTGACCGCCTCGTCGGCGGCCTCCTCGGTGAGTCCGCCACGCAGCTCCGGCGCCGCCTTGGACAGTCGCTGCACCGCGTCGAGCACGGCATCGTCGACCGATTTGTCCGACTTACGGGAGCGAATCCAGAGGACGAAGAAGGTGGCGGCGACGAGTATCACGATCCCGGCCACTATGGCGCGTTCGGTTAACTGGTCGGTCACCCGTCAATGCTCCGGCCATAGGGGGTCCCCTGGCAAGGGACGGTGACAGAGGAGCAGTGCCGCACGAAGTTCACGGTGGCTATTTCAGCAGCCTGGACAGCCGGCGGTCGGCCAGCGGCTTGCCGCCCGTCTGGCAGGTCGCGCAGTACTGGAACGCCTTGTCGGCGAACGACACCTCGCGTACGACATCCCCACAGACCGGGCACGGCATGCCCGTCCGGCCGTGTACCCGCAGGCCGGAGCGCTTCTCCCCCTTCAGCCGCGCCGCGTGCTGGCCGACGGACCGCTCGACCGCGCCGGTGAGGATCTCGCGCATCGCCGCGTACAACTGGTCCAGCTGGTCGTCGGTGAGCTTGCCGGCGGTCGCGAACGGAGACAGCTTCGCCATGTGCAGGATCTCGTCCGAGTAGGCGTTGCCCACCCCCGCGAGGATCCTCTGCGTGGTCAGGGCGTTCTTCAGGCGCTCGGTGCGCCCGCCCATGACCTCCGCCAGCTCGTCCCGCGTGACCGCCAGCGCGTCCGGGCCCAGCGCGGCGATGCCGGGCACCTCCGCCGGGTCCTGGACGATCCAGACCGCCAGGCCCTTCTTCGTGCCCGCCTCGGTCAGGTCGAAGCCGGGGCCCTGACCGGGTGGGCCCAGGTGCACGCGCAGTGCGAGCGGCCCCTTGCCCGGCTTCGGCGGCGTCGCGGACAGGTTGTCCGCCCAGCGCAGCCAGCCCGCCCTGGCCAGGTGGATGATCAGGTGCAGGTCCCCGACGTGGACGTCCAGGAACTTGCCGTGCCGGCCCGCGCCGGTCACCTCCTTGCCGTGCAGCTCCGTCCACGGCGGCGTCACGGTCTTCAGCACGGACAGCGAGGCGACGTCCAGCCGCGCCACGGTGCGACCGACACCGTGCTCGCGGATGTGCTGGGCGAGCGCCTCGACCTCGGGTAGTTCTGGCACGGCCCCAGTCTTGCCCGATTTCCGCCGTCACGCCACGGGCTGCAGCGGTCCCTCGATGCCGGGCTGCGAGTCGTGCTGGATGCTCTTCGCGATCCGGTTGAGCTGCGAGCGGGCGTTGAAGACGCCACGCACCGTGCCCGTCCAGCGCTCGACCGGCTCGCCCTCGCCGTTGTCACCGGTCTCCGCGACGACCGTCCACGGCCGGCGCAGCGCCCAGCGTGCGGGGAAGAACAGGATCGCGAGCACGATCAGCAGCCCCAGCCACAACATCCTGCCGTTCCACGGCGCGACGACGTCCTCCGGAATCGTCGACACCAGCACGATCGTGAGCACGATGATCAGCGTCAGCAGCACGAACGCGGACGTGTTCCCCACGCTCACGTCGTGCTCGAAGTCATCCGCGGTGGCCGGCTGACGCCACTCCATAGTGCTACGCAAAGTCCACACACGGTCATCACGACCGCGCACCGTGCGCTCCATCATTCGACTGCCTCCGAGCCAGGCAACATCAACTTCAATGATGGCGCATCGGAGGCTCGCTGTCAGGCGCCGGTCAGGTGGTTGGTGTGGTGGCGCTGTGTGCTCGCCCCTGTTTCGGCTCCGTGTGGCTCGTGCTCGTGGTGGTCGTGCGGGTCTGGTCCAGCGAGTTGACCTCGGTGACCGTGGTCGTCTCCTGCACGAGCGTGTAGTCCTCGTACTCCTGGCTGTAGGTCTCGGTGGTCGTCTCGCTGTAGACGACCGGCGCGGTGTCGTCGTAGACCGCCGCGCCGGACGACGTCGGCGTTTCCTCGCCACGGGCGCCGTCGGTGGTCGCGTCCACGGCGCCCGGCGCGGCCGAGGTCGTGGGCGGCGCCGCCGAGGTCGTGGTGGTGACCGGGGCGGGCGCGGACCGCTGCTTGCGAGCCTTTCGTGGATGCTCGATCGTGTCGTTCCGTGAGCCCTCTGGCACGTCGATCGGCTGGAGCGGACTGACCGGCTCGAGCTGCATCTCGATGGCCCGCTTGCCGGCGAGGTCCAGTGGCGCCGGCCTGTCGGTGGCCCAGGGCGTGAGGACGAAGCCGAGCACGCCGATCGCGGCCGCGGACGTCGCGGCTAGAACGGCCTGGAACTTCGTGCTCGCGAACAGGCCCTTGACGGCCGCGCCGACCTGCCAGCCGCCGACGGCGAGCACCGGCACGGCGGCGATGCCCTGGTTCGGGTGGAGACCGGTGAAGACGTCCCGCAGCTCGTCGTGCATCGCGGCACAGGGTGCGCAGGTCGCGAGGTGGGCGCGGATGCGGCGCCGCTCGATGCCGCTGGTGGTGCCGGCGGTGTAGGCGCCGAGCTTCTCGAGGACCGACCGGCAGCCGGTGGCGCTGCGCTCGGCGGCGAGGTGGGCCTGCAGGTAGGCGGCGCGGAGCCCCTGTCTCGCCCGGCGGGCCAGCGCGGCCGTCGCGTTGGGGCTGAGGCCGAAGTTCGTGGCCACGGCCGCCGGGCGCTGGCCCTCGACCTCCATCTTCCAGAGCACCTTGCGCCAGCGTTCCGGGAGGCTGGTGAACGCACGGCGGATGAGGTTGCGCTCGGTGAACTGGCCCATGGTGTCCGGATCGGACGGGGCGCGGTGCGTCAGCTCCTCGTCCGAGACGGGCATCTCCCGGCGGCGCATGGCCCACTCCCAGGCCACCCGCCGCACGACGATCAGCAGGTAGCCGCGGACGTTGTCGACCGGCCCGGCGCCACGCCGGATGGCCTGCAGCACGCGGAAGAACGCCTCGGCGGTGAGGTCGTCGGCCTCGGCACGGTCGCCCGCCAGGTTCAGCGCGAGCCGGAACACCGCGGCGGAGTGCCGGGAGAAGAGCTCGCCGAAGGCCGCGTCCTCACCGGCACGGAGCCGTTCGAGCAGGGTCCGGTCCCCGTCCTCGGGGGCTTCCACAGCCTCGCTGGTCACGCCACCTCCTCCCGACCGCCACGGGATGTGGCTCAACATGCCACAGTCGGTTTCGCGTACACGGCAAACGTTAAGAACGTTAAGACGATACCGACGATCGGCGTGGGCCAATCGGGTCAACTCGACCGGATGTTCGGCCCTATCCCGTGGACTTCCAGCCATCCGGTAGGCTTGGCGCCGTTGCGGACGTGGCGCAGCTGGTAGCGCATCACCTTGCCAAGGTGAGGGTCGCGGGTTCGAATCCCGTCGTCCGCTCGCGAGTGGGTGCCCTCTGTTCGCGGAGGGCGCTCACCTTTCTCGCTCGCCAATCTTTTGGGGGTGCAACCCCCAAACCCCGCCCGGTGGGCTTCGCCCCCGGACCCCCCGCCGGGGTTGCTTCCGCCGGGATTGCTTCCGCCCCGGACCCCCCGCCGGGGTTGCTTCCGCCGGGGTTGCTTCCGCCCCGGACCCCTCGCCGGGGTTGCTTCCGCCGGGGTTGCTTCGCCCCTGGGACTGCTCGGCTCCCAGCCTTGCCCTGGTTGCTTGGGGCGTTTGTTGGCTGGGGGCGTTGTTTGTTTTTGGGTTGGGGGTTATTTGCTTTCGATGTTCAGG
>Ga0164298_10000043_pt1 | contig 67356 bp, 56 predicted proteins | sample Whisoiple_216_MG_FD_109713 | JGI IMG/M metagenome (GOLD analysis project Ga0164298, IMG submission 109713) | Unamended control soil microbial communities from upstate New York, USA - Whitman soil sample_216_MG | ecosystem: Environmental > Terrestrial > Soil > Agricultural land ...
CAACGCGAAGCGAAGCCGGGGCGGAGCGAGGCGGCGAGGCGGCGGAGCGGGGCCGGTCGCGAAGTCCGGTTCTGGTTCGGCCGCCCAAAAGCACCCAGGAGGGCCCGGGAAGGCTCAGTTCTCCTGCGGTTGGGCAAGGGGCCGGTAGTCGAGGTCGTAGCCGAAGTAACGCGGCCCCACGAGCCGCAGCCCGGCCGGCGTGGTCCACCGGGGATCGGTGGGGATGCCGAGCACCGTGACCCGGTTGCCGTAACGCATGGTCTCGGTCGTGACGGGTTCGCCGGTGTCGGTCTCCAGGACGCAGATCAGGTCCGGCGTCGTGGCCACCGGGTCGCCGTCGCGTTCGGCGAGCAGGTACTCGTTCTGGAAGGACAGGCGCAACTCCGTCCCCGTGCCCGCGATGGTCGCCGTCCCCCGTGCGAAGCCGCCCGTCGTCGCCCGGTGCACGTCCACCACCTTTCCCGTCGCCAGGCGGACGCCCTCGACCAGTGCGGCCACCGCGTCCGCCGGGTCGGTGTGCGCGGCTCGCGCCGTCCGCACCGCCGCGCCCAGTCGCTGCGCCAGCGTGATCGTGCCGGCCACCAGGCCGTCGGGGAGCTGCGCCCCCGTCATCATCGTGTCCGCCGTGAACACCGAGCACCCGGTGGCGACGCACGCCGCACGCGCTATCCGCTCCGCCCACAGGTTCGACGCCGTCCGGAGCACCATCGTGTTGCCCTTGTCGTCGGCCACCGCCATCGGGCTGGTCGGGATGCCGGCCAGTGTCGGCAGCACCATCTGTGCCTCGGGGAACGCGCGTCCCATCGCGTCGCCGTCGACGACCGGCAGTCCGGTCTCCGCGGCCAGTGCGAGCGGGATCAGCGAGTTCATCCCGCCGATCTCGATCGGCACCACGTGGGTCGCCGCGACCCCCGTCGCGTCCTCGAGCGCGCGCAGCGCGGTCAGTGTCTCGGTGCCGTTGGGCAGTTTCTCCTGGCTCACGGTCGGTGCGCCGAGCATCGCGACCGGCACGACCACCGCGTCCGGTGGAACCTCCTCGATCGTCACGACGGTGACCGGGCCGTGTCGGGTGATCGCCGCCTCGGCCAGGAGTTTGCCCAGATACGGGTCGCCGCCGCCGCCGGTGCCCAGGATGCCCGCGCCGCGGGCGATGTCGTCGACATCCGAAAACCCGATCTCACGCACGGGGCACTCCCACCGGAACCCGGTCCAGATCCAGGTCGCCGACTGCCTTCACCCGTACCCGGGTCGCGCCGCCCGGCAGGTACGCGAGCGGCACCTCGTCGATCTCCACGATCTCGACGCTGCCCGGCCGGGCGCCGGCCGACTCCGCGCGGGCGATCGCCTCCGCCCTCGCCTCGGCCAGCACGGCGGCGCGGGTGTCGTCCGACACCCGGACGACCCGGTCCAGCTCACCGCCGACCTTCGCGATCGCCGCGCCGATCGCGTTCGCGACGTCCGCGTGGGCCGGGCGCCGCACGTCGGGCAGGCCGGGCAACACATCCGGCAGTACTACGCTGCCGCCGCCGACCAGCACGACCGGCAGGGGCTCCGGGGACACCCGCATCCGGTCCACCGCGTCGGCGATCCGCTCGTTCACCTCGGCCAGCACCGCCCGCGCCCGCGTGTCGTCGAAGCGCCGGACCAGGGCGGTGGTCGTGCCGACCCGGGCCAGCCCGGCGGCGACGGCGACGTCGGTCAGCGTGAGGGTGTCACCGCCGAACACCAGCGCGTTCGTGTCGATCCGGTAGCCGACGCTGTCGGGGCCGACCGTGGTCCGCTCGCCGTCGGAGAAGTGGCGGACCCGGCTGCCGCCGCCGATGCCCAGCGACAGCACGTCGGGCATGCGCCAGTTCGTGCGGATGCCCGCGATGTCGGTGATCGCGGGCGCCTCGCGGGGAAAGCCGCCGGCGAGGATGCCGACGTCGGTCGTGGTGCCGCCGACGTCGATCACCGCGCAGTCGGCCACGCCGGACAGGAAACCGGCGCCGCGCATGGAGTTCGTCGGGCCGGACGCGAACGTGGCGGCCGGGAACCGGCGGCAGTGCTCGATGTCCATCAGCGTGCCGTCGTTCTGGCTCAGCAGCAGGGGAGCGGTGATGCCGGCCTCGGCAAGGGCGGCGGTCAGCGCGTCGGCCAGCCGGTCGGCCAGGTCGACCAGCGCCGCGTTGAGGACCGTGGCGTTCTCCCTTTCCAGCAGCCCGATCCGCCCGAACTCGTGGGAGCACGACACCCGCAGCCCGGGCACCTCGGCACGCAGGATCTCCGCCGCCTCCTGTTCCATGGCGCCGTTCACCGGCGCGAACACCGAGGACACCGCGACCGAGCGGACACCAGCCGCGGCCAGCCCGCCCGCGATGCGGCGTAGTTCCGCCGGCTCCAAGGAGGACAGTTCGCTGCCGTCGTACTCGTAGCCGCCGCGGCACAGGTGGACCCGGTCGCCGACGGCCGTGCGTAATCGGTCCGGCCAACCGGTCAGCGGGGGAAGCGCGGCCGTCGCCGGCAACCCGAGGCGGATCACCGCGGTCGGCGTCAGGTCGCGTGCCTGGACGACGGCGTTCGTGAAGTGGGTGGTGCCGATCATCACCGCGGTGATCTCGTCCGGGTGGAACCCCGCCGGCGCGTCCCGCAGCAGCGCGCCGATGGCGGTGACCACGCCGGCGGTGACGTCACTGGTCGTCGGCGTCTTCACCGCGGCCACCACCCGCACCTCCTCGGCCCGCCGGCCGGCCACCAGGACGGCGTCGGTGTTGGTGCCGCCCACGTCGATGCCGACGCGCATCAGGAGGTCGCCTCCGCGACGGGCAGCTCTCGCGTGCCACGCACCAGGCCGGCCTTGCCCGCGGCCACGTACGCGACGCCCGCCACCGCGAGGGAGGTGAGGGCGGGGATGCCGAACTGCACGTGCTCGGTCCACCAGCCGAGCACCGCGGCCCCGGCCCAGATCACCAGCGTTGCCGGCACCCAGCCCGGCTCGGTCGCCGGCAGTCGCCCGGCGGCGCGGGCCTCGTCGAGTGCCGGGCGCCAGCGGCGCACGACGAAGTACTCGGCGACCATGATGCCGGCGATCGGTGGCATCGCGACGCCGAGCACGGTGAGGAAGTCGGCGAACCGGTCCAGGATGCCCGCCGCGGAGAGCGCCGTCCCGACCACGCCGATCGCGACGGTCGCCACCACCCGGTTGAGCCGCAGACCGAACAGGGTGGACAGGGTGTTGACGAACCCGAGCGAGGAGCTGTACAGGTTCCAGTCGTTGATCTTCACGGTGGCCGACACGAGGATGATGATCCCCAGTACGCCGGACGTGGCCGCGAAGATCTGCACCACGTCGGCCTCCCTGATCGCGTAGGCGAGGAGCACGCCGATCAGGCCGAGCACGTACTGGCCCAGGGTGATCGAGACGACCGTCTGCTTCACGACGTCGGAAGAGCTGCGGTTGAACCGGGTCATGTCGGGGGTGAGCACCGCGCCGGCGATGTAGGAGCCGGCCACGATCGTCGCGCCGGTGGCGATGGACATGGGCTCGCCGAACGGTTGCGTGCCGAGCAGGTCGCCGAAGCTGTGCTTGGTGAACTCGCCGATCACCGACCAGCCGGCCAGCAGCAGGAACGCCGGGACGGTGACGTAGGCGACCCAGGCCATCCAGCGGAAGCCGTAGACCACGAGTGCGGTCACCACGAGCCCGGTCACGATCGACCAGACCCACACGGGCACGCCGTTCATCAGGGTGTGCAGGCCCTCGGCGAAGATCGCGTTCTGGATGCCGAACCAGCCGACGAGGCTGATCGCGACGACGAGTCCGATCAGGGCGGAGCCGAACCGGCCGAAGCCGGTCCAGCGCGCGAGGACCGAGGTGGACAGTCCTTCCCGGACACCCGCGATGCCGGCGAAGATCGCGACCAGCTCGAGGATCACCGAGCCGAGGGTCAGCGACCAGAACGCGCCCCAGAATGACATCCCGGCGCCGAGCGTGGCGCCGAGCAGGAAGACGGTCAGGTCCGACAGCTGCCCGAACCGTTGTACGGCAACGGTCCACCACGCGTAGCGCGCGCGGTCCGGCACACGTTCGAGCGCGTAGTCGTCTGCCCCCAGCATCAGGTCGGTTCCCTTCGGTGTTGGACGGGGTTCGGCGGAGTGCGTCTCGGGAGGTCGGTCATCGTGTCGCCACACGCCGGGTGCCCGGGTCGCCGGCGACCGTGGCGACGCCCGGGCGGGGTGGTCCCTCCGCGCGGGCCCGCAACGCCACCGCCGGCTCGGACAGGTAGCTCAGCGGCGTCTCCTCGATGAGCTTCGTCCTGGCCCGCTGGGGATCCGCGCCCGCCCGCACCGCCGCGGCGCGGGCCGTCTCGCTGACCGCCTCGCGGATCGAGCGCATCGATTCCTCGGCCCCGCGTACCGGCATGATCCGCTCGGCCTCGCCGCCGACCGGCGCCGTCGCCACCCCGACCGCCGCCGCGGCCGAGGCCCACGGTGGGCACCGCACGCCAAGCGTGCCCGTGAGCCGCAACGGCAGCGCGGTCGCCAGGTCCTCCGCACCGGGACCGCCCAGCAGCAGCGGCAGGTCTCCCGGCGCGATCTTGGCGCGGTCGACGGCCTCGGTCATCGCGCGGACGTCGACCGTGGTGGGCTCCGCCGCCCGTACCGGCACCCGCGCGATGACCCGCAGGCTGGTGGGCACCCCGGCGATCGTCGTGTGCCCGGCGGTCAGCCTCGGCTGCCCGGCCGTGACCGCGCAGACCGCGTGCACGACACCGCATCCGTTGGTCAGCGCCACCAACGCGTCCTGCTCGCCCGCGAGGCGCGCGGCACCGCGGACCGTCGCCGCGGCCGAGCCGCCGTACAGCGCCAGCGGGTGCGTCGCCGCGTGGTCGATCGCCGCGATCGTCCCGTCGTTGCGGGCGAAGAACACCTCGGCGTGCCCGAGATCGTGCTGTACCAGCATGTCCTGCAGCTTCGCGGCGTCCCGGCCCGCCGGCAGGGTCAGCGCCGCCTGGAGCACGGTGGCGTTCTCCCGTTCCAGCAGCCCGTTGCCGCCGATCTCGTGCGACAGCACGAGCGGCACGCCGCCGAGCTCCCGCTCCAGGATCGCCGCCGCGGCCAGCTCGTGGTCGGGGGTGAGGGTGGCGAAGACGCCGGTGACCGCGACGGCCTTCACCCGGCCGGCGACCGACCGCGCGAAGTCGGTCAGCGCGTCCTCGTCCAGGGGTTCGAGCTCGGTCCCGTCCAACCGGGCGCCGCCCGCGACGGTCGTGCTGGCCAGTACGACCTGGTCGCGGAAGTCCCGTGGCCACAACGCGAGCGGCGGCACCGCGGCGGTCGCCGCGCCGAGCCGGAGGACCGCGATCGGGCCGAGCACGTCGCTCCACGGGTGGTGGTCCGCGCTGGCCTGCTGCGGGAAGACCACGTACTTGTCGAGCTCGCTGATGGCGAACGCGACGCGGTCGATCTTCCGCACGGCGCCGCCGTTCGCGAGGAACGAGTACAGCACCGCGGTCACCGCCCCGTCGGGCGTCGGGCAGCCGTCCAGGCGGTGGGTGGTGACCGCGACGATGTCGCCGTCGGCGTCCGCGAGCGCGCCGGAGACGTGGTCGCCGTCCAGGGCGATCCCGAGGCGGTAGCTGTGGTCAGGCATGGTCCACCGTCAGCGGGGTGTAGTCGAGGGCGAGGCCGAAGGCCCGTGGCCCGACGAGCTCGAGTGCGGCGGGGGAGCGCCACAGCGGCGGGCTGGGCAGGGCCAGCACCACCACGCGGAGCCCGTAGCGCAGCTCCTGCACCGGCACCGGTTCCCCGCTGTGCACGTCGAACACGGTGATGATGTCCGGGACCGTGGCGCGCAGCTCGCCGTCCTCGAGCACCGCGTGGTACTCGTGCCCGGCCTCCAGCCGCAGCCAGCGGCCCTCGTCGCGGTTGACGCCCTCCAGCAGCGCCGTGCGGCGGGAGTTGGTGGCCACCGTCGCCGTCGCCACGTTCTTCACCGGCTGCACCCGGGTGACCCGGCACTCCGCGAGCCGGACCCCCTCGAACTCCTCGGCGAGCCGGTCGACCGCGGCCGTCGTGGACGACCCGGCACGCGCGCACTCGTCGAGGACGCGGCCGATGCTCGTCGCCGTGCTGATCGTCCCGTGGACCACGGCGCCGGCGGCCTGGCCGACGGTCATCACGTACTCGCTGGTCACCGCGCGGTCGCCGAACGCGCTCGTTACCTGGCGTGCCAGGCGTTCCAGCCACTCGCCGGACTCGGCACGCACCATGACCACGCGGTCGTGCTCGTCGGCGAGCACCGACGGGCTCGCGGTGATGCCGGCGACCTGCATGGCGACCTGCTCCACACCGGGAAACGCGCGGCCCATGCCGTCGGCGTCCAGCAGCGGCAGGCCGGCGTGGGCGGCGAGGGCCACCGAGCCGGGGCCGTTGTACCCGCCCACCTCGGTGCACATCAGGGCCGCGACCCTGCGGCCGAAGTGCTCCTCCACCTGGCGGCGGATGCCGACCGACTCGCGGCCGGTGCCGATGCGCTCGACGGACACGTCCGGGGCGCCGAGGTGCGCGCAGGGCATGACCAGCTCGTCCTCCGGCAGGTCGGACAGCTCGACCACCCGCACCGGACCGTGCTCGGCCACCGCGTGTAACGCCAGCGGCAACGACTGGCCGGCCGGGCCTCCGCCGCCGGCGCCGAGCACGTCGCAGCCGCGGGCGAACGCCGCGAGGTTGTCCTGGTCGAACCGCATTCGGCCAGCCTAGTAGGCTGGTCACACAGCGTGGTTAGCTTCGCACAACAGGAATTGGGTCGTGTTTATCGCGCAGCCACAAACGGTGGAGCAGGCGGGGTCGGCGACTGTTCATGAGCTCCTGTCCGCGCCCGACCTGTCCGCGCTCACCCTCCTCGCCGGGGACGGGAACCGGATCGTGCGGTCGGTACGCGTCGTCGCCGAGCAGCGTGAGCTGCGCGAGCTGACCACCGGCGAGCTGGCGGTCTTGCTGCCGAAGGCGTTCATCGAGGGGCACCTGTTCGACGTGGCGCTCCGCGACACCGCGGCCACCGGCGCCGCGGCCGTCGTGCTGACCGGCGTCGACACCGGCGCGGTCGAGCCGACCGCGCTGCGGATCGCGGACCGGTACGGGCTCGCGCTGCTCAGCGCGTCGACCGGCGATGAGCCGACCCGGCTGGTGATCGCCGTGGCGCGGGTGCTGGGCGGCGACGCGAGCACCGCGCTGGCGCGCGTCGACACCGCCCGCCGGCTGATCGCGGAGGCGTCGACCGCCGACGCGATCCTGGTCGCGGCGGCGGAGGCGCTGGCCACCGACGTCGCGGTCCGGGCGCCCGACAAGGCCGAACCCGCGGCCGCCGTCGAGGTGGACGGGGTCGTCGACGGCTATGTCACCGCGGGTGTGCCCGCCCGGGTGCCGGGGGCGTGGGCCGTCGCGGCACACGTGGTGGTGCGGCTGGCGGCGGACGCGTACGCGCGGGCCGTCGCGGAGAGCCGAAGAACCGAGCTGGCCCCGATTCACGACCGGGGCCGGCTGTTGGGCGAGCTGCTGCTCGCGTCGGAGGCCGAGCGGCATCCGCTGGTGGCGCGGGCGAGGGCGCTCGGCGTCGCGGTGGACGGGTGGCACCAGGTGCTGCGGTTCGAGCTGTCGTCGTCGCGGGGCGGGGCGGTGGGGACCGACCAGCTGGACGCGGTGGGCAACACCGCGCTCGACGCCGCGCGCCGCGAGGAGGCCGGGGACGACCGCTGGCACGGCACCCGCATCGGCGGTGACGTCCTGCTGGTCCACACGATGAGCACCAACCCAGGGCGGACGGCCGCGCGCACGGCTCGCCAGGCCGCGACCGCGGCGCTACAGGCGGCGAGGGAACGGTTTCCCGGCCTGTTGATCCGGTGCGGCATCGGCGGCGCGCACCGGCGGGCCGAGGGGTTGCGGACCTCCGCCACCGACGCGCGGGCCGCGCTCGCCGCGACCCGCCAGTCCGTGCCCGCGCGGGACATCATCGCGATCGACGCGCTGGGCCTGAACCCGATGCTGGTCGAGTGGTACGCGTCCGACACCACCCGCGCGTCCGTCGACGACCTCCTGGCGCCGCTGGCGGAGCTGGGCGCGCAGGCGGCCGAGGACGCGATCCGCACCCTGCAGTCCTACCTCGACCACCAGAGCTCACCGGCGAAGGCGGCGAAGGCGCTGAACGTCCATCCGCAGACGATCACCTACCGGCTGCGGAAGATCACCACGCTGCTGCAGGTGGATCTCAACGAGCCGGAACAGCGGCTCGCCCTGCAGTTGGCCTGCCGGGCCTGGTTGATGCGCTGACGGCGCGGGTCGGGCCCGGCGAACTGCCGTATGCCGGCCGCCGCGGAGATGCGGCCGTCACACGGGTAGGTCGCGGACGCGGATGGGCGTCGTGTGGTTCCCCAGTGCCGTCAGGCTCACCTGCCCCAGGCCGGCCGTCGCGGCGTCGGCCGACCACACCGCCAGGGCGATCGTGTTGACGCCCTGGTGCCGCAGGATGCCCTGCGGCAACGTGAACACCCGCTGCGGCCCCAGGTCGTTCACGTACTGGCCCACCTGCCAGCCGTTGACGAAGATCAGCACGCGGTAGTGCCTGGCCGGATCGTCCGTGAACCGCAGCCCCACCGGGACGTCCTGGCCCCTCGGCAGGTCCAGCCGCACCGTGGTCCGGTACCACGCGACTCCCGGCGCCACGTCCTGGTGCGGCAACGTGACGGCCGACCACCCCCGCGGCCGGAACCCGGGCAGCGGGTAACCCACGCGCTCACCGTGCAGGCCACCGAAGTTCAGCGGACCCCGCAGCCGGTCGTCGCGACCACCCTGGATCCGCCACGTCAGCGTGGTCGCCGTGCCGTCCGCCGCGGTCAGGCTCGCCGCCAGCAGGCCTCGTGGTGCCTTGTGGTTGTCGTTGCTCCCACCGTTCTCGTTGTGCCCCATGTCGCGCACGAGCACGGACACCACGTTGTCGCTGCCCGGCCGGAGCAGCCCGGCCGGCACGGTGAACGTGCGCGACGAGTTCTGGTTGCCGCTCGCCGTCCCCGTCGCCACGGTGCCGAGGCCGACCCCGTTCACCCACACCGACCACACCCCCGCCCGGCCGGTGCCCGCGGTCAGCGCGAGCGCCGACTCCGCGCCCGTCGCCGTGAAATGCCCGCGGTACCAGACATCCCCGTGGTGGAAGCCGTAGTCGTCGGTGTACAGCACGGGAAGCGTCGCCGGCCGCGCCGGGTTGTCCGTCGTCGTGTGGTCGGCCGCCACCCAGCGGGCATCGTCGAACGCCGGGTCGGCCTCCGGGACGTCCCGGGTGTACCGCCAACCGGTCAGCGACGGCAGCGTCACCCGGGCGGGACCCGGCACCCAGCCCCGGACCCGCTCGCCGTTCCAGTACACCGCCCGCACCCGCCGTGGCGCGAACACCTCCAGTGGACCGGCGGTGGACGCGTCGCCCCGCAGCCGCAGCGTCGAGCCCCGGGACTCCGCGGACCGCACCAGGTACGGGCCGCGGGCCAGGATGGGTCCGTCCTGTGTGTCCACCCGCCAGAACGTCGACGCGGTGTCGCTGTCGGCGAGCAGCAGCTCCAGCGGGGGCCGCCCGCCGCCGTGTACCCGCACCCGCGCCAGTCCATTGTGGACATAGCCGAGCCGGAGGTCGCCGTCCGACCACGTGGCCGTCACGTCGCCGGACACGACCTCCACCCGCGGCTGGGTGTCGTACCGCAGCACCGTCTCACCCGGCTCGCCCGCGCGGCCGTGCAGCAGCGCCACGTCCCGGTCGCCGAGGTCCACCTGCGCCATGATCTCCGACGTCGAGTACACGAGCCGCTGGCGCGCCAGGTCGTAGCCGGCCGCCAGGATCTTGAAGTCCCGCCCGGTCAACGCGACCGTCGGCGTGTACGGCGTGCCGTCGACGGCGAACGTCGTCGACACGGGCGCGGCCGACGTCGGGTCCTGGTGGCGCACGAAGTAGAACCGCGCGCCGGTGTCCGGGTTCCGCTTCACCCACACCCGGACCGCCGGGTCCGTCCCGGCCTGCTGCCCGAGGTCGTCGGTCCTGCGGAGGTCCTCGACCGACGCCAGCAGGTAAGCCTGCTGCTTGAGCACCGCCACCTTGTCGGTCGGCGCCCGCTGCTCGTCGAACGCCGCGCCGTAGTCGTAGGACGTGTAGACCACGTTCGGGTCGGCCTGCCAGCCCCAGTTCGTGCCCCCGTAGGCCATGTAGACGTTGTGCACGGTGAACTGGTTCTCGATGTTGTTGTCGTAGAACATCCGCTCGAACGCCGGTCCGGTCATCGCCCGGCAGCGCTCGTAACCCGGGCCGCCCCACGGGTCGAACGCGCCGCCCTGGAACTCACCCCAGATGAACGGCCGGTCGCCGACGCCGGGGCGCAGGAAACGGTAGTCGGTCACGGCCGGGAACGACGTGCGGTTGCAGTCGAAGCCCGCCGGGTAGGTGTCGGTGCCGTACAGCTCCGGCGCGCCGGCGCCGCTGGCCCACCGCAGGTTGCGGCCCTTGTCGTTGTGGAACAACGGAACCGTGATCCCGTCGGCCCTCGCGGCCGCCATCAGCTCGGCCATGTACACCGCGTCGGGGCCGTCGTACTCGTTCTCGATCTGGTACAGCACGACCGATCCGCCGCCGTCGGTCAGCTGGTGGCGCCGGATCACCGCGTTGACGTGGTCGTACCACTCCTCCCACGCCGCCTGGTAGTCGTCGGCGTTGGTCCGCGCCCTGCCGCGCTGCGTGGTCAGCCACGCCGGGAACCCGCCGGCGTCGGCCTCGGCGTTGATGTACGGGCCCGGCCGTGCGATCACGTAGAGCCCGACGTCCTCGGCGATGTCCAGCAGGCGGCCGACATCGCGGACGCCGGTGAAGTCGTACACACCGGGGGCGGGGGAGTGGTAGCCCCAGCTGAAGTACAGCGACACCGCGTTGAAGCCCGTGGCCTTCAGCTTCTCCAGCTGGTCGCGCCACAGGTCCTGGCTGGGCAGCCGGAAGTAGTGGAACTCGGCCGACCACAACCACTCCCGGTGCCCGTCGATCATCAGCGAGTACCGGTCGTAGGTGACGGTGTGGTGCCGCGGCGGTGCGGTGGCGGCGGCCGGGCCAGGGGCCGCCGGCAGTGTCGCCGCGATGACGGTGACGAGTGCGGCGAACACCCGCACCGTATGTTCCCGGCGCCGGCCGCCGGCGGGGCCCGGGGTCGTCGCCAGCACGGTGAGTCCGGACAGCGCGACCGCGGCCACGGTGAACGAGAGCAGGGCGTTCACGGCACTTTCCCTTCGTCGGGAGCGCTCCCGAACCTAGCGAAGCCGGCGAGGGCGGACCACCCCCCGCGAACGGCGTGGCGCGGGCATAGTGTGAGGCCGGCTGGCGATCGACACGGGAGGCGACCTTCGGGATGAGTGACGCGATCAGGGCGGAGACGGTCACGATGGCCGGGCACGGCGGGGACGAGATCGAGGCATACCTGGCCCGGCCGCTGGACGGCGGCCCACGGGGCGGCGTGGTCGTGATCCACCACATGCCCGGCTACGACGCGGCCACCAAGGAGATGGTCCGCACGTTCGCGGTCCACGGCTACGCGGCCATCTGCCCGAACCTGTACGCGCGGGAGGCTCCGGGCGCGAGCCCGGACGACGCGGCGGCGTTCGTGCGGGCCAGCGGCGGCGTGCCGGACGAGCGGCTCGTCGGTGACGTCGACGGCGCCGCGACCCACCTCAGGTCCCTCGACGGCGCGAACGGCAAGGTCGGCGTGATCGGGCACTGCTCGGGCGGCCGGCACGCGTACCTGGCCGCGTGCTCGCTGCGGCTGGACGCGGCGGTGGACTGCTACGGCGCGTTCATCGTCGAGAACGCCCCGGAGGGCATGCCGAAGGCCATGCAGCCGATCCTGCACCTCGCGCCGGGGCTGTCGTGCCCGCTGCTCGGCCTGTTCGGCAAGGAGGACAGGTACCCGGGCCCGGAGCAGGTGGCCAGGCTCGACGACGAGCTGACCCGGCTCGGCAAGCCCCACGAGTTCCACAGCTACGACAACGCCGGCCACGCGTTCTTCGCCGTCGACCGGCCCAGCTACCGGCCCGAGGCCGCGACGGACGGCTGGCAGAAGATCTGGGACTTCTTCGGCCGCACACTGAACTGAGGAGCAGCCATGTGCACCTACCAGACCGAGCGGATCGAGATCGACGGCAGCGGCAAGGGCGCCACCGGCTGGTTCGGGCTCACGAACGCGCAGGTGTACGTCGACCACCCGGTGCACGCGCAGTACGCGCACACCGTGAACATCGACTTCACCAACCCGGCCGCGGGCCCGGCGGCCCGGGTCGCGGTCGAGCTCACCGAGGAGGCCGCCCGCGCGCTGGCGGCGGCCATCAACGCGGCCCTCGCCGCGGCGCCACCCGGGCTGGCGTCGGCCACCCAGTAGCAGCCCCGGCCACCACGAGCCTCGACGACCCCCCGGACGACCTCGCCGGGGGGTCGTCGAACGTCGTGACGACGACACCGCCGCGGCCCCGATGCGCGAACACCGCGACACCGTTGTGGCGGCTCGTGAAGGCCTGGCGCGTCATGACGCCGTGCCCCGCACGCCACGGCGGCGGGTGGTCCGACACCCTGTGTGGCCGCGTCGTGACGGCGCGCCCCGGTCGCCGATGCGCTCGCCGCCCGGGCGTCACAGACCGCCCGAGATCTGCGATAACACGAACGTCTCGCGCCGGCACCGGTAACGCGTCAGACGTGTGCGGACGGGAAGAACTCGTAATTGTCCCCTGTGGACTCAACCGCCGGTGGTGATCACTGCCGGTGAGATTTCCCGTGCGCACCGGGACTAAAAGTCACTGGAATACGCCGGATTGGACGGTGTTTCGTACAGTTGACTACCGGTTGATACTCCGTTCCGCCCCATGCCGTTGGGTAGGAGGAGGTATTCGAAGAAAATCGGCCCACGTGCGTGGCGCTGCCGCCGAAATCATTAGCGAACGGTAGGCCAAACGGGTGTGTCGGCGCGTCAGATCGTGCCACCAAAGGGGCAGGACAGCAGGTCAAAGGCATGATCAACGATGTGACGGGTAGCTGGTCAGACCGTGGGTAACCGGACAATCACGTTAAGCATCGTTTACTTTTCGCCTTCTCACCCCGGGGGATCTGAAGTACAGTCGCCATCGCCGTCGACGAAAGTCGCCCGACGGCGACCCGGCGCTGAGTCCCCTCAGGGGGAATTTGCGCTGCACATTTCTGGTTGGGAGGTGACCGCGATTACGGCCACTGAACCGCGGCAGACCGGCGTATCGGAATGGGTCGACGAGGTATTGCTGACGGGTGCGGACAATGACGTCTGTTTACACCTGTCGACTGGCCCGATTGCCCGATCCGCACTACGCCGCATGGTCGGGGAGAAGCAGGAGACGCTGGTCGCCGCCGGACTGCGGCCGGGCGGCTGCGCGGCCCTGAACCTCCCGCCGTCGCTCGCCTACGTCGCCAACCTGCTCGCCGTCTGGCGTATCGGCGCCCAGGCCGTCCTGCTCGACCACCGGCTCACCTCCTACGAGGTCGACGCCGCACTCGAACGGCTCGGCGTGCAGGTGCTGGTCGCCACCGGCAGCACAAAGGGCAGTCCCCTCAACGTCTTCCACGACGTCACCGAGACGGTCACCGCCCGGAAGGGCAGACCCGCGGCCACCTCGCATGCCGTCCTTCAGCTCAGCTCCGGTTCGACCGGACCGTCCAAGGTGATCGGTCGAACGGCCGCCGACCTCGTCGCCGAGGTCGAGCGGTACACCCGGATCGACGGGGTGCCACTGAGCGGCGAGCGGATCATCCTGCTGCCCTCCATGGTCCACGTCCTCGGTCTGGTCGGCGGGCTCCTGTACGGGCTGCACGCGGGCGTCGAGCTGGTGCCGCCGCGGCGGCTCACCGGCGACAGCATCCTCGAGGCGGTCGCCGCGGGCAGCGCGCCCGCCACCGTGCTCGGCGTCCCCTTCCATATCGGACTGCTCAACTCCGTCGCCGACCCGCCGAAGCTCCCGCAGCTGAAACGGATGACCACCGGCGGCGAGCTCGTGCCCACCGCCGTCTCCTCGGCCTTCGACCAGAAGTACGGCGTGCCGCTGGGAAACATGTGGGGCATGACCGAACTCGGTGTCATCGCGACCGACCTGTTCGGCGAACACCGGCCCGCGGTGGCCCCCGCGCCGGGCATCGAGGTCCGCGAGGTGGCCGGAGAGCTACTGATCCGCCGCGCGGAGTCACCGTACGTCGGACTGTCCGACCCGGCCAGGTGGGCGGACGGCTGGCTGCACACGAAGGACGCCGGCCGGGTCGACCCGGACACAGGCCTCGTCACCGTGCTCGGCAGGCTCGACTCGCAGGTGTCGGTCGGCGGCCTCAAGGTGGACCTCACCGAGGTGGAGCACACCCTCACCGAGCTACCCGGCGTCGCGGCCGCGGTTGTGTTGTATGACAAGGAGATCACCGCCTTCGTGCAGCTGACCGGTGACGCCACGGGGGAGTCCGTGGAGGCCTCGCTCGCCGAGCGCGTCGCGGGCTACAAGCGGCCGAGGACCATGCACTTCCTGACCGCGCTGCCGCGTACCACGACCGGCAAACTGGTCCGCGATCGGACTGTGCTCCGCGACACAGTCCAATGAAGCCCTTACGCAACAGTGGTTTGCGACGAGTACCAAGTGACAGTGGAAGGTGAGAGATGGATGCTGCTGAGGTCCGTGAGTTCGTGCTGGAGACCCTCCAGGAGATGAACTACGACATCGAGGGTATCGACGACGACAGCACGTTGGGCCCGGCGGGTGTCGACCTGGAGTCGTTGGCCATGGCCGAGTTGGCCGTGCGCGTGGAGGACAAGTTCGACGTGCGGTTCGGCGAGGAGGAATCCGAGGAGCTCGCACTGATGACCGTCGGGGAGTTCGCCAGGACAGTGGCGGACCGGGTCGTGAACGTGGCCGGTGCGGGACAGGCTGGATGATTGAGAAACCCGCTGTGGCAAGGGAAGACGTCGTGTCCATGCTCGCGAGCCTCGGGGACCGGGCGGCCGGCGAGATCGGCGACCGGATCGACTCGATGCAGCTCGCATGGCTCATGCACCAGGTGGAACAACGCTACGGCGTGGAGATCGATCTGAACGACGGGCAGTACGCCCGGATGAGCACAGTGGACGGTGCGGTCGAGGTGCTGTGCGAGACCATCGGGGCGGCCGCACATGACTGAACCCCCGTTACGTGCCGGGATCACCGGCCTGGCAGTGGTCAGCGCACTCGGGAGAGGAGCGCAGGCACAGCTCGCCGACGCTCCCGCCTTCGGTCCGGTACGCCGGTTCGACGTGAGCGCGCGCAGGGTGGCGACCGCGGCGACCCTCGCCGACGCGGGCACCCTGGCCGACGAGCTGTCCGGCGTGATCGCCGGCGCGTGCACGGGACTCAGTGCGTTGGAACGTGCCAATACCCCACTGCTGCTGGGAATCCACGGTCACCCCGACGCCGGCCGGTCGGCGGCCGCGACCACGGCCGGGTTTGCCGCGAACCTGGCCGCCAGGGCCGGACTCGCCGGGGTGGCGAGGATCTACACCTGCGCGTGCGTCTCCGGCAGCACCGCCGTCGCGGACGCCGCCGCCGCGATCCGCGCGGGACGTTCCGGCCGGGTCGTGGTGGCGGCCGGCTATCTCGTGGAACCCGACCAGTTCGCCCTCTTCGACGCCGGCCGGGCACTCGCCACCGACGGGGCCGCCCGGCCGTTCAGCGCCGGCCGGAGCGGGCTGCTGCTGGGTGACGCCGTGTCGGCCGTCGTGCTCGAACCCGTTGGCACACGGGAGGTGGCGGCGGAGGTCGTCGGCTGGGGCCGCGCCGGCGACGCCCACCACGTCGTCCGGCCCGACCCGAACGGGCGGGGCCTGGCGCGGGCGGTCGGCGACGCGTTGCGCCGCGCCGGGATCGGCCCGGACGAGCTGGGTTACGTCAACGCCAACGCGAGCGGCGCCGACGGCGACTCGGCCGAGGCCGCGGCGCTGCGCGGTGCCCTCGACGGCCACCGGGTGCCGGTCAGCTCGACGAAGTCCGTGCACGGGCACGGACTCGAGGGATCGGGCCTGCTCGAGCTGGTCGTCACCGTCCTCGCCGTGCGGGCCGGCAAGCTGCCGGTCAACCACGGACACCTGGGCGCCGACCCGGACTGCGACCTGGACCTGATCCTCGACGCACCCCGGCCGGCCACCAGCCCCTACGCGCTGACCGTCAACGCCGCGTTCGGCGGCGCCGACACGGCCCTGCTCGTGAAGGCGGTCTCATGAGCGTCGTCCACGGAACGAGACCAACAGCACCAGGGGGCGACGTGCGGACCCTCGCCGAGGCGGTCATGCCACCGGGGACGGTGCCACCGCCGCTGCCGGGGTTCGTGGTGTCCTCGTTCAGCCCACTGGCCGCGGCCGCCGCCGAACGGTGTCTCGCGACCCGGCACGGGAACCCGCCGGCGCTCACGAGGACGGCGATCGTCCTCGTGAGCGGCAGCGGCGACGCGGGGATGGCCGAGCACGTCGCGCACCTCGTCGACGGCGGCCTCCGGCTCGGTCCGCTGCTGTTCTTCCAGGCCGTGCCCAACAGTGTCGCCGGGCACGTGGCCGCCCGCTGGGGCCTGCGCGGCCCCGTGGTCTGCCTGTGCCCGACAGGAGACCCGAAAGCCGACGGACTGGCCCAGGCTCGGCTGCTGGTCGACGACGGCGACGCCGACGAGGTTCTCGTCGTCCTCGTGGAGCAGACCGGCGCGGGGGACTCCGCGCACGCCCTGCTGGTCACCAAAGGAGACTCACCATGAACACAAGGGGCCTGCGCGCCGTGCTGGCCGCCGACCCGGACATCGGCGCGGGCAACGTGCTGAGCAGGGTGCTCGCGCACGGCGCGGACCCCGCCGGTCCCGGGCTGATCTTCGACACCGAGGTCGACGGCCACCCCGCCGAGTACGAGCTCACCCTCGGCGAGCTGGACACCATGGTCGACGCCCGCGCCGCCTGGCTGCACGCCCGCGGCATCCGCCGGCGCGACCCGGTGGCCGTGTGGGCGACCGCCGCGGCGGACACGGTCCTGAGCTTCCTCGCCCTGACCCGCATCGGTGCGATTCCCGCGCTGATGAACGGAAAGATGACCCCGGACATCGCCGCCGAGTTCATCCGCAGGCTGCGGGCCAGGGGCGTGCTGGCCGACGCCGCGCACACCGCGCTGCTGGCCGGCCACGACCTCGGCACGGAGCTTCTCGGCCAGCCGGCCGAGCTCGCGTCGGGCGACCCGGCCGCCGCGCCGCCGCACTACCGCCACCACCAGGACGACCCGGTCGTCATCACCCACACCTCCGGCACCACCGGCGTGCCGAAGGCCGTGCTGCACCTGCATCGCACCCTCTTCGCCTCACAGCGCCACCTGCTGTCGATGCCACAGGCGCAGGGCACCAACCGCGTGCTCAACGCACTGCCCATCCCGCACACCGCGACCGTGCTCATGGTCAGCCAGATCCTCTGCAACCGCGGCAAGATGCTCTGTCTGTCCCAACAGGACGGTCCGACCGTGCTGGCCGCGATCGAACGCTGGCGACCGGAGGCGGTGTACGGGTTCGCCGTCACCTGGGCGGATCTCGCGCGGTTCGACCTGTCCACCCGGGACGTGGGATCGGTGCGGATGTGGTTCAACACCGGCGACTGCGCGCACGAGGCCCACATCCGGCGACTGGTCGCGGTCGGCTCACGCGAGACCGTCACCCGCGAGGGGCGCGTCCGCATCACCGGCTCGCACTTCGTCGACGGGCTCGGCTCGTCGGAGATGGGGCACAACGGTTTCCACGTCACCCACACCCCCGACAGCGACCACTACGGGCGCCGGATCGGCCGGCCCTACAAGTTCGCCGAGGTCGCGGTCCTCGACGAGGACGGCGAAGCGCAGCCCCCGGGCATCGTCGGCAGGCTCGGGTTCCGGTCGCCGACGCTCTCGCCCGGCTACTGGAACGACTCGGTCACCACGTTCCGGTCACGCCTCGCCGGCTGGTTCCTCACCGGCGACCTCGTGTACCGCGACGAGGACGGGAACTTCTACCACGTGGACCGCGACCCGGACGCGCTCGTCGGCGACGGCTTCTACACGGCGCTGTCCGAGGAGCGGGTTCTCGCGGCCTGCGCGGACGTCCTCGACTGCACGGTCGTGATCGTGCCCGAGGACGGGCGGATCGTCACCGACGTGCTGCTGGAGCTGACATCCGACGCCGACCCGGACACCGACCGCACCGAGACCGTCCGCGCCGCGCTCGGCGAGCGGGTCGGCGCCACGCTCGACCGCGTGGTCGCCGTGCGGCAGGAGGACATCCCGCTCACGGTGACCGGCAAGGTACGCAAGTTCCTGCTGCGGCAGCAACATCTGAGCAAGGAACCGGCATGACCGCGGCCGTCACGGGCATCGGGCTGCTGACGCCGGTCGGCAGGGGAGCGGCGGAGGTCTTCCACGCCCTGTGCGTCGGCAAGTCCGGCCTCTCCCTGCCGCCGGAAGGACATCCGGCCGCGGCGTCCGTGGACGTGGGCGGCTTCGTGCCGAACGTCGACCCACGCACCGTGGTGCCCGGCCCGGCCGCCACGGTGGTCGACAAGACCGTGGTGCTGGCGCTGCTGACCGCCGCGGACGCGCTCGCCGACGCCGGCATCGAGGTCGGCCGGGACGTCGACCCGCACCGCGTCGGCGTGATCGTCGGCGGCGTCGGCGGCATGGCCATGCTGGAGACCCAGGTGCTCGCCCGCGGCGGCCGCGGCCGGACCGCGGTGAGCCCGTACCTGCTCACCGGCGTCCTGCCGAACATGCCCGCGGCCAGGATCGCCATCACCCACGGGATCCGCGGCTACAGCTCCAGCCACGGCACGGCGTGCGCGTCCGGCGCGCAGTCGATCGCCGACGGGCTGCGGCTGATCCGCTCCGGCGACGCGGACGTCGTGGTGTGCGGGGCGAGCGAGGCGCCGCTGTTCCCGACGTTCGCGGACACGTTCGGCAACGCGCGGGCACTCGCGCGGCGCTGGGCGGACCCGACCGCCGCGAGCCGCCCCTTCGACACGCGGCGCAACGGGTTCGTGCTCGCCGAGGGCGCCGGCATGCTGGTGCTGGAACGCGTCGAGCACGCCAACGCCCGTGGTGCCGCGGCGTACGCCGACGTGACCGGCTGGGGCGCCACCACCGACGCGCACCACCCGACCACGCCGCGGCCCGACGGCGCGGGCGCGGTCGAGTGCATGCGCAGGGCACTCGCCAGCGCGGGGCTCACGCCCGGCGACATCGGCTACGTCAACGCACACGGCACGTCCACCAAGCTCGGTGACATCGCCGAGACCGCGGCGCTCGCGGGCGTGTTCGGCGCGGACGGCCCGCCGCTCAGCTCCACCAAGGCGCTGACCGGCCACATGCTCGGCACGTCCGGCGTGGTCGAGGCGGCGGCCAGCGCGCTCGCCGTGGCCCACGGTGTGCTGCCACCCACCTACAACCTCGACGAGGTGGACCCGGCGTGTCCGGGCGCCCACATAAGGACCTCCCCTCTGGAGCGGGAGATCGAGCACGCGCTGTCGAACTCCTTCGGCTTCGGCGGGCAGAACGTGAGTCTGGTGCTGAGCAAGGCAAGCACCGACAGGAAGCGGAACGGTTAGACACCCGAGCGGAGCTTGCGGAGCGGAAATAGTCATGAATCTCTCAGGGATAGACCACATCGAGTTGTACGTCGGGGACGCACGGCAGGCCGCGTTCTACTACTGCACGGCCTTCGGGTTCCGCCTCCAGGGACAGGGCGGCCCCGAGACCGGGCTCAAGGGACAGCGGTCGCTGCTGCTGAGCCAGGGCGACATCAGGATGGTGCTCACCTCGCCACTGAGCGCCGACCACCCGGCCGCGGAGTTCCTGCGCAGGCACGGCGACGGCGTCGCGGTGATCGCGGTGGAGGTCGACGACGCCGAGGGGGCGTACGAGGAACTGGTGCACCGCGGCGCGACGCCGGTGTCCGCGCCGGTCAGGTACACCGAGGCCGACGCGTCCGTGACCACCGCGGAGGTGGGCGGGTTCGCCGACGTCGCCCACCGCCTGGTGCAGCGCAGCGGCCCGCGGACCGAGTTCCTCCCCGGCGTGTTCCGGATGTCCGATGTGGACGTCCCGGCCGACGGCGAGGCGTTGCGGATCATCGACCACTTCGCGGTGTGCGTGCCGGCCGGTACGCTCGACGAGACGGTGCGGCACTACGAGGACGTGTTCGGGTTCGCGCAGATCTTCGAGGAGTACATCGAGGTCGGCGAGCAGGGCATGTACTCCAAGGTCGTGCAGAGCCCGTCGAAGCTCGTCACGCTCACGCTGATCGAGCCGGACACGAAGCGCCAGCGCGGGCAGATCGACGACTTCCTCGCCTGGCACGGCGGCGCGGGCGTGCAGCACATCGCGTTCAGCACCGAGGGCATCACCGGCACGGTGGCCGCGCTCACCGCGCGTGGCGTGCGGTTCGCGAACACGCCGGACAGCTACTACAACGCGCTGGCCGAGCGGGTGACCAACCTCGCGGTGCCGGCGGAGGAGCTGCGCGCGGCCGGCGTGCTGCTCGACCGCGACCACTGGGGTCAGCTGCTCCAGATCTTCACCGAGTCGATGCACGTCCGCAGGACCCTGTTCCTGGAGATCATCGAGCGCCGGGGCGCGCTCACCTTCGGCAGCGGCAACATCAGGGCGTTGTACGAGGCCAAGAACCGCGAGCTGACGGGCGTCTGAGGAGGAGACCGGTGACCACGACCGAGGAGTTCACACTGTCCGAAGAGGACAGTGTGCTGCTGCCGTCCGACGAGGACGTCGAGTTCTACGCCGAGCACGGCTGGTACCTGACCAAGAAGCTGTTCACCGACGAGGAGGTCGACGGCCTGGTCGCGGCCAGCGAGGAGTACTACGCTGGCGAGCGCTCGCGCCTGCTCCCGGTGCGGCCGCCCCGGCTGGCGTACTGGACGCCGGATCAGGGCAACGTGCAGCGGCACAACGACTACGTGCACTACGAGAGCGACCCGCTGGCGAGCCTACTGCTCAAGCCGATCATCGGCGCGGTGGCCGCGCGGCTGGCGCGGGCGAACGAGATCCGGGTGTTCCAGTCGACGCTCATCTACAAGCCGCCGATCGTGGGCCTGCCGTCCAACATCGTGCCGTGGCACTTCGACAAACACTACTGGGCGAGCTCGTCGTCGCAGAACATGCTGACCGCGTTCATCCCGTTTCACGACTGCTCCGAGGAAATGGGTACGATCACCATGGTGGACGGCAGTCACCGGTGGGCCGAGGTCGGTGCCGACGACAGCACGACCCGCCATTTCGCCGAACGGGACCGCTCGCAGCTGGAGCAGATGCTCACCGAGAACGCCGCGCACAACGGCGTCGGGGTGCGCAAGGTCCCTATGGTGATTCCCAAGGGGCACATGAGCTTCCATCACTGCAAGACCTACCACGGCAGCGGTGCCAACGTGAGCGCGCGGCCCCGGCGCGCGGTCTCGCTGCATTTGCAGGACGGCGCGAACGAGTTTCGCCAGTTCCCGTTGTCCGACGGTAGTCTCGCGTTCTACAATCATGACAGCCTCGTCCGAAAAACTTCGGACGGTCGCCCGGACTATTCGGATCCGGATTACTGCCCAATTCTGTGGCGCGACTGAGGAGCGCAATAATTGTCCAGATATGACTGGGGTCAGACGCACCCCGGAATCGAACGCCTCGAGAAGGCCGTCACCGAGGCCAGGAACCAGGTCGTCCAGCATCCGCTGTACGCCAACCTGGACACCCACGAGGCCATCGTCACGTTCATGGAGCACCACGTCTTCGCCGTGTGGGACTTCATGTCGCTGCTGAAGTCGTTGCAGCGCAACCTCACCTGCGTCACCGTGCCGTGGATCCCGACGGGCCCGACCGGCAGCAGGCGGCTCATCAACGACATCGTGATGGTCGAGGAGTCCGACGAGCTCGGCGACGGCTTCATCAGCCACTTCGAGCTCTACGTCAACGGCATGCGTGCCGCGGGCGCCGACACCTCGGCCATCGACAAGCTCATCGACCTGCTGCGTGACGGCGCCAAGGTGAAGGACGCGCTCGTGGCGGCGAACGTGCCGGCGGCGTCGGTGCGGTTCGCCGGCACCACCTGGGACATCATCGAGAAGCTGCCGGTGCACAGCCAGGCCGCGGCGTTCGCGTTCGGCCGGGAGGACCTGATCCCGGACATGTTCACCCAGGTCGTCGCCGTCAACGAGCGCAGCGGCAAGCTCGACGTGTTCATCGACTACCTGGAACGCCACATCGAGGTCGACGGCGAGCAGCACACCCCGATGGCGATGCAGATGGTCACCGACCTGTGCGGCGACGACGAGCAGAAGTGGCAGGACTGCGCCGAGACGGTCAACACCGCCCTCGCCGCCCGCGCCGCGCTGTGGGACGACATCCTCACCGCCATCAAGAACCGCTCGCACGGATGACGACGTCCGTGGCGGAGACGACGGTGGCCGGCGGGTTCGCGCGGCGCAAGCTGCTCGGCATCCTGTCGAGCAGCTGGGTCGCGCAGTGCTGCTACGCCGTGGCGAAGCTCGGCGTGCCGGACCTGCTGGCCGACGGGCCGTGCTCGGTGGACGAGCTCGCGGAGCGGTGCGGGGCGAACCCCGACGCGCTCGCGCGGCTGCTGCGGGGCATGGCGTCGATCGGACTGTTCCGCAGGACCGCGCCGCGGACCTACGCGCTCACGTCGGTCACCGAGTACCTCCGCTCGGACGTGCCGCACTCGCTGCGGCAGATGGCCGTCCTCGACGGCGAGGAGGTGTTCCGGTCCTTCGCGGACATCCTGCACACCATGCGGACCGGAACACCCGCCTTCGACCAGATCTACGGCGAGGCGTTCTACGACTATCTCAACACCGAACACGGCGTCGCCGCCACCTTCGCCGAGGCGATGAACGCGAACCAGCTGCCGGCGACGCTCGGCGCCTGCGACCTCGCGGGCGTCGGCACGCTCGTGGACGTCGGGGGCGGCAGCGGCGGGCTGCTCACCGAGGTGCTGAGCACGCATCCGGCGATGCGTGGCGTGCTCCTCGAGCTGCCGGAAGCCGTGCGCCAGGCCGGCAAGAAGCTCGCCGAGGCGGGCCTCGGCGGCCGGGTGGAGATCGTCGAGGGCAGCTTCTTCGAGACGGTGCCCGCCGGTGGGGACGCCTACGTCCTGGCCCGGGTGCTGCACAACTGGGCCGACGAGAAGGCCCTGGCGATCCTGCGGCAGGTGCGCGCGGCGATGGCGCCGGGCGCACGGCTGATCGTGTTCGAGCAGCTGGTGCCCGAGGAGGACAGCGACCCGGACGCGGCGTCCGGGATGGTCGACCTGCTCATGCTGGTCCTGCTGGAGGGCCACGACCGGACCGAGGACCACTACCGAGGGCTGCTGGCCGAGGCCGGCTTCGTGCTCGAGACCGTGCACCGGGGCACCGGCCCCAACGCGGACAGCGCCCTCGTGGCGGTGGCGACGTGATCACCCAGGTGTCGCTCGGCGCGTTGCTCTCCAGACAGGGACGGCGCGACCCGAACCCGTTCTACGCCGAGCTGCACCGCCAGGGGCCGGTGTGCGTGCTGACCGACCCCGCCGAGAAGTTCGACGTCGTCGTCCACGGCTACGACGCCGTCCACGAGGCACTCCGCGACCCGGCCCTGCACGTCATGACCGGCGACTACCCCGACCGCCGCGGCAGCACCCGGTGGCGGGCCCACCCCGCGCTGCGTGTGCTCGTCAACTCCATCTTCTTCACCGAGGGCCCGGACCACGCCCGCGTCCGCCGCCTGTTCAGCCAGGCCTTCAGCGCCCGCCGCGTCGCCGCGCTCGAACCGGCCGTCGAGCGGATCGCCGACCGCCTGCTCGACCGGCTCGCCGAGCGAGGCGCGGGCGGCGCCCCGGTCGACCTGCTCGCGGAGTACGCCCTCCCGGTCCCCAGCGACGTCGTCGGCGAGCTGCTCGGCGTGCCGGAGGAGGACCGCGGCTGGTTCCCCGCACGGGTCCGCGCGTTCGGCGCCATCCTCGACCTCGGCGCGGGCGTCTGGCGGTACCAGCAGGCCGCCGACCTCGCCGCCGAGGAGCTCACCGGCTACTTCGCCGAGCTGGTCGCCAAGCGCCGCGAGCAACCCCGCGACGACCTCGTCAGCGCGCTCGCCGCCGCCGGCGACCTGCACGACGACGAGCTGGTCGCCAACCTGCTCACCATGTACAACGGCGGCTTCGTCACCACCACCCACCTCATCGGCAACGGCGTCCGGATCCTCCTCGACGACCCGGCCGAGAAGGCGCGGGTCCTCGCCGACCCCCTACGGGCGGAAGGCTTCGTCCAGGAGGTGCTCCGGTACGAGCCGCCCACGCACTTCTCCATCCGCTGGGCCGCGGACGACACCGAGATCGCCGGCACGAAGATCCCGCGGGACAGCCGCGTGCTCGTCCTGCTCGGCGCCGCCAACCGCGACCCGCACCGGTTCACCGACCCCGACAGCTTCGACCCCGCCCGCGACGAGGGCCAGCCCCTGTCCTTCGGCGCTGGCATCCACTACTGCCTCGGCGCCGTGCTCTCCAAGCTGGAGGGCCGCATCGCGCTGCCCCGGCTCCTGCGCCGCTTCCCGGACCTCGCGCTGGCGGGCGACCCCGGCGAGCGCACCACGCTGATGCTGCGCGGCTACGAGTCCCTCCCGGTGACCGTCTCATGACCACGACCCTGGCCGACGTCGCCGCCTACCTGCCCGAGCGCCGCGTGACGGTCGAGGATTTGGGGCCCTCCCTGGGTCTCACCCCGACCCAGGTCCGCGTGCTCCGGCGGTTCAACGGGCTCGGCGAGGTCCGCCGGCAGCGGCCGGGCGAGTCACTGGTCGACCTGCTCGAAGCGGCCACGCGAGCACTCCCGACCCTGCGGGGCCGCGAACACCTCGTCCGCTACGTCCTCCACGCGCGCGGTGTGCCGGTCGTGGCGCCCTACCCGGTCAACCCGGTGCACGAGCTGAAGGCACGGCTCGGCCTCGACAACGCGACGGCGTTCGCGGTCACGCACCACGCGTGCGCGTCCGCGCTGCTCGCCATCGACCTCGCCGGGCGGCTCGTCGGCCGCGACCGGGGCGCGCTGGCGCTGGTCGTGGCGGGGGAGCAGGTGTTCACGCAGGACGAGCGGCTCGCCCCCGACCACCGCGTGTTCGGCGAGGGCGCCGGCGCCTGCCTGGTCGCCGCGGACGGTCCCGGCGACAGGCTGCTGTCCTATGTGGCCGACCAGCGCGGCGACCTCGACCACTGGGGCACCGACGGGCTCGGCGCGATGGAACGGTTCGCCCAGGAGTACACCGAACTGCTCGGCGACGTGGTCCTCACCGCCGTCAAGCAGGCCGACCTGTCCGTCGAGGACCTCACGCTCGTGCTGCCGCACAACGTCAACGTGGTGTCGTGGCGACGGGTGTGCCGGCGGATCGGGCTGCCGGTCGACAAGGTGCTGCTCGACAACGTGCCGCTCGCCGGCCACACGCCGTCGGCGGACACCTTCATCAACCACGCGTCGGCCGTCGCGCTCGGCCGCCTCGCCCCCGGCGAGGTGTACCTGACCGCCGGCGCGGGATTCGGCGCCGTCTTCTCGGCGATGGTCTTCGAGCGCGGCGTCTTCGAACAGCACGGGAGCGGACACATGGCGACAACCGAACTACGCACCCGGGTCGCCGACACCCTCACCGTCCTGTTGGGACGGTTGCTCGGCCGGGATCTCCCGGACCTGTCCGAGAAGACCAGGCTGATGGACGAGCTCGGCCTCAGCTCCTCCAGGACCCTGGAGCTGCTGCTGACCCTCGAGGACGAGCTGGACCTCCAGGTCGACGTCGAGGAGATCGACCGCGACGACCTCGCCTCGCTCGGTTCGCTCGCCGACTTCGTGGTCGCCCACGCGGACGGCGCGTGATGACCGGCCTGACACTCCGGCGCGTGTCGCACCGCGTCACCGGCACCGACTCCGAGCTCGCCACGCACCTGGCGTTGCAGCCCTACCTCGCCGACCTCGCGGCCACCCACGGCCTGGCGTTGCGCGGGGAGCTGGTCGGCACCGGCCAGTCCTACGCGGAGCTGGCGCCGATCGAGGCGGTCACCTCGCCGGACGAGCCCGTCGACCTGCTCGTGTTCGCCTACGGCGTGCCCGACGTGCAGCCGGGCCGCAACATCGCGTTGCACCTGGCGTCCCGCTGCCCCGGCCGGCCGCTCGCGTTCGCGATCTGCGACCAGGGCCCGGCCGCCGCGTTCACCGCGCTGCGGCTGATCGCCGACCACCCGTGCGAGCGGGCGCTGCTCGTCGTCGCCGAGCAGGCGACCGTGCCCTACCCGCTCATCGCGCCGGCACCCGTGCCGGACCGGCACGCGGCGGTCGCGCTGCTGTTCGAGCGCGGTCCCGCGCCCGTGGAGGTCCGGACCCACGCGGCACTGCCGCCCGAGGCCGTCGCCGCCGTGCTCGCCGCGGACATCGCCGAGCTCTCCGGCGCGCACGAGGCGGTGACGCTCGTGCTCGGGTCCGGCATGGACGGTGGGCTGGACGGGCTGCGGGCCGTGCCCGGCCTGCCCTACACCGGGCTGTGGGCCCGCCTCGCCGACGTCGAACCCGGCCGGCTGCCGGTGTTCGCGGACTATGACCCGGCACTCGGCTACCTGTGCGTGGCCGCGTGCCCCTTGAGTGTCCATATCGGACAGATGGTGCTAGCGGAGAGGGGGTGAATGCACATGCGGATCGAGGACAAGCCGTTGGAGGACAAGCCGTTGGCGGACAAGCCGATGGACGACCGTCTGGCGGACAAGCCGGTGGCGGACAAGCCCTGAGGGTGATCGCGCACTAGGTGTGCGGGGACGCGTCAACCGTCCCCGCACACCACACCATGATGCGCCGGTCGGCCGGCGCGCGCAGGAGAGGGGTCGCCGATGCGCCTACCCGGCCTTGACGTGCCGAAGGAGAGCCGGCTGCTGGTGTTCGTCGGCCTCGTCGACGCGATCGGCACCGGCCTGTACATCGCGGGCTTCGCGGTGTTCTTCACCCGCAGCGCCGGCCTCTCCGCCACGGAGGTCGGTGTCGGGCTGACCGTCGCGAACGCCTGCGGGCTGGTCGCGATGACCCCCATCGGCATGCTGGCGGACCGGATCGGTCCGCGGGCGGCGTCGATCCTGCTGCACTACTGGCGCGCCGCCGGGTTCGCCGCGTTCGCGTTCGTCGACGACTTCGTCGGCTTCCTCGTCGTGTCCTGCGTCGTCGGCATCCCGACCAGGGCCATCGACCCCGTCAGCCAGATGTACGTCGACCGGCACATCGGCAAGGACCTGCGCGTACGCGTGATGTCCGTGATGCGCGTCGTCTACAACATCGGGTTCTCCGTCGGCGGCGTGCTCACCACCGTGATCCTCGTCGTCGGTACCCGCCCGGCGTTCCTGGTGATCGTCCTCGGCAACGCCGCCACCTTCCTGCTCGCCGCGGTCCTGCTGGCCAGGGTGCCGCTGCTCGCCGACGACCCGCCGGACCGCAGGACCGCCCGCGGCTGGCCGAGGTCGCTGCGCCAGGGCCGGTACCTGGTCGTCACCGGCCTCAACGCCGTGCTGGTGCTGAACACGACCGTGCTGACCCTGGGCATCCCGCTGTGGATCGCGACGCGGACCGACGCGCCCACCGCGGTCGTCGGGCCGCTGATGGTGCTCAACACCGTGCTGGTGGTACTGCTGCAGGTCCGGCTCAGCCGCGGCTCCGACACCCGGGAGGGCGGGGTCCGGGCACTGCGGTGGGCGGCGCTGGCTTTCGCGGCCGCCACGGCCGTGCTGGCCCTGTCCGGCCTGATGAACCCCGCAGGCGCGGTGGTCGCGGTGGTCGTCGCGACGGTGCTGCTGACCTTCGGCGAGCTGTGGCACTTCGCCGGCCGGCTGTCCGTGTCCTACGCGCTCGCGCCCCGCGACCGGCAGGGCGAGTACCTGTCCGTCTTCTGGCTCGGCTCCGCCGCCGCGCTCATGGTCGGCCCGGCGCTGATCACCGTCGGGGTCGTCGACCGGGGCGGGTTCGGCTGGCTCGCGCTCGCGGCCGTCTTCGCCGTGACGGGCCTGCTCGTCGGGCCCGCCGTCGCCGCGGCCGCGCGGCAGCTGGAAAAAGAACACCCGGAGGCCGAGATGGTGCCGAATGCGACCTGACGACATCCCCACAGGCGAGCTGGTGGACCGGATCCTGGTCCCGTTCGACGGCGAGGGCGCCGGCGAGGCCGAGCTGACGTTCGGACAGCTCGGCCTCTGGCAGTCGATGCGGCCGGACCTGTCCAGGACCGTCGACTACGTCGCCGAGCCCCCACCCGGCACGACCGTCGACGACGTCGTGGACATGCTCGCCTTCATGGTGGGCCGGCACCAGTCGCTGCGCACCACACTGGTGCCGCGGCAGGACGGCCGGCCGCCACGCCAGAAGGTGGCCGCCCGCGGCGAGATCCCGCTCCTCGTCGTGTCCGCCGCCGGCGACGACCCCGCCGAGGTCGCCGAGTCGCTCTCGACGCACTGGCAGGTCGTCCCGTTCGCCTACGAGACCGAGTGGCCCGTACGCCTGGGCGTGGTCGTGGCCGCCGGCGTGGTCACCCACGTGGTCACCGTCATCCTGCACACCTCGATCGACGCGTTCGGGTTCAGCGCGCTGGTGGCCGACATCGGCGCCCGGGACCCGTCGACGGGTGCGCCCGCGGGCCCGGTCACCGGGCTGCCGCCACTCGCGCAGGCGGCGTGGGAGGCGACCCCGGCCGGCCGCAAGCAGAACGAACGGTCGCTGCGGTACCTGGAGAAGGTGCTCCGGACCGCGCCTGCCGACGTGTTCGGGCCGCCGCGGTACCCCGGCGAGCCGCACTACGAGCTGGTGCGCTACCGGTCCCGCGCGCTCAGCCTGGCCATCCACGCGGTCGCCGCACGGGAGCGGATCGACGACTCGCCGGCACTGCTCACCGCGTTCCTCGTCGGCGCCGCGCGCGTCACCGGCGCCCACCCGATGCTGACGCTCATGTTGGTGAGCAACAGGTTCCGTCCCGGCTACGCCGGCTCGGTGAGCGCGCTGATCAAGGTCACGCCGTTCCTGCTCGACCTCGCCGGCCGCACCGTCGGCGAGGCGGTCGTCCGGGCCGCGGGCAGAGCGCTGAACGCGTACAAGAACGCCTACTACAACGCCTACGAGCAGGACGAGGTCATCGAGCGCGTGGAGAGCGAGCGGGGCGAGCGGTTCGACCTGTCCTGCTACTACAACGACCGCAGGCAGGGAGATCGCGTGCACGCCGGTGTGCCGGCCCCGTCCGCCCAGGAGATCCGCGCCGCGCTCGCCGACAGCGAGCTGTCGTGGCGGCCGGAGGTCGGCATCCCGCGCACGAAGATCCACCTGTGCGTCGACGACCCGCCCGGTGCCGTCGAGCTGGTCCTGTCGGCCGACACCCGGTACCTGAGCCGCGACGACATGGCGGCCCTCGCCCGGGCGGTCGAGGAGGCGGCCGTACAGGCGGCGCTCGAACCGGACACACCCACCGGGATCAGCACGGACGTCCCGGTGGAGGCGGTTCGATGACGGACTCCACTGTGGACTCGACTGTGGGCACCGCGGTGGGCCTGTACCGGACGGTCCGGCTGGTCCGGCGGTTCGAGGAGCGGGCCGTCGAGCTGGTGCGCTCCGGCGACATCGTCGGCGGCATCCACCCCTACATCGGACAGGAGGCCGTCGCCGCGGGTGTCTGTGCCGCGCTCGGCCCGGACGACCTCGTCACCGGCACGCACCGCGGTCACGGCCACGTGCTCGCGAAGGGCGCGGACCCGGCCCGCATGATGGCCGAGCTGACCGGCCGCGTCACCGGGCTCAACCAGGGCCGCGGCGGGTCCATGCACGCCGCGGACTTCGGTGTCGGGATCCTCGGCGCCAACGCCATCGTCGGCGCCTCCGGCGCCATCGCGACCGGCGCGGCGTGGGCACGGCGACGGCTCGGTGCGCCGGTGGTCGCCGCGACCTTCTTCGGTGACGGCGCGGTCAACGAGGGCATGCTGCTGGAGTCGTTCAACCTCGCCGCGCTCTGGCGTGTGCCGGTCGTGTTCGTCTGCGAGAACAACGGCTACGCCACCACCATGCGGGTCGAGGACGCGGTCGCCGGCAGCATCACCGGCCGGGCCGAGGCGTTCGGCATCCCGGCGGCCACGGTGGACGGACAGGACCCGGCGGCGGTCCTCGCCGCGACCCGGGACGCCGTGGCGCGTGCCCGCGCGGGCGAGGGGCCGACCTTCCTCGAGTGCCGCACCCGCCGGTTCGACGCCCATCACACCTTCGAGCACAAGGTCCGCCTGCGTTACCGGACCGACGAAGCGGACCTCCGCACCCGCGACCCGGTCGACATCCAGGGTGCCCGGCTCGACGGGACCACCCGGTCCGAAGTGGACAGTGAGGTGGAGGCCGTGCTCGACGAGGCGGTCGCGTTCGCGCTGGGCAGCCCGTTCCCCGACCCGCTCACCGCGCTGGACCACCTGTACGCCAGCGGCCTGACCCCGCGACCGGGGAGTGATGTCTGATGCCGTGGCTGTCCTACCAGAAGGCGCTCAACCGGGCCCTGTTCGACGCGATGACCGCCGACGACACGGTGTTCGTGCTCGGCGAGGACGTCCGCGTCGCCGCGTCGAACGTGACAGTCGGGCTCGCCAGGCGGTTCGGGCCGGACCGCGTCCTCGACACCCCGTTGTCCGAGCAGGGTTTCACGAGCTTCGCCACCGGCGCGGCGATGGCCGGCATGCGGCCGGTGATCGAGTTCCAGATCCCGGCGCTGCTGTTCCTGTCCTTCGAGCAGATCGTCAACCACGCGCACAAGTTCTCGCTGATGACCGGTGGGCAGTGCCAGGTCCCGGTGACGTACGTGGTCCCGGGGTCCGGGTCCCGCACCGGCTGGGCCGGGCAGCACTCCGACCACCCCTACAGCCTGTTCGCCCACGTCGGTGTGAAGACCGTCGTGCCGGCCACGCCCACCGACGCCTACGGCCTGCTCAGATCGTCCGTCGAGGACCCCGACCCGGTCGTGGTGTTCGCCCCGGCCGCCGCGCTCGGCGTCCGGGAGGACGTGGACCTCGCGACGCTCGCACCCGTGCCGTTGGGCTCCGGCCGGATCCACCGGCACGGCGCCGACGTCACGGTCGTCGCCGTCGGCCACCTCGTGCACGACGCCATCGCGGTCGCCGACGACCTCGCGGGCAGCGTGTCGGTCGAGGTGTTCGACCCGAGGACGCTCTACCCGTTCGACTGGGACGGGCTCACCGAGTCGGTACGCAGGACCGGCCGGCTCGTGGTGGTCGACGACGCCAACCGCACGTGCGGGATCGCGGCCGAGGTGATCGCGACGATGGCCGAACGGGTGCGGCTCGCCGCGCCACCGGTGCGGGTCACCCGTCCGGACGGCGCGGTCCTGCCGTTCTCCATCGAGCTCGACCGCGCGACCCAGCCGAGCAGGGCACAGCTCGCGGCCGCGGTCGCACTCACGGTGAAGGAAAGGTAGTCATGGCAGCGACCGCGTGGGAACGGATGGGCGAGGCCGCCCGGTCCGCCATGATCGAGTGCGGGATCCGGAGCTGGGCGGGCGTCTACGACGGCGTCGCAACCAAGAACAAGCAGTGGCGGCCGTTGCGCCCGCCGCTGATGTCCCACGCCGAGTACGACGAGATCACCGGCCTCACGGCGCGACTCGCCGAGCTGGTCCTCGGCGCCTGCCAACGCCGCGCGGCCACCACGGGCGAGCTGCGCGAGCGGCTCGGCGTGCCGGCGGGACAGATCGAGCTCCTGGACGAGGACGCGCCACTCACCGAGGACCTGATCGTGGCGGTCCGGCCGGACGTGCTGCTCTCCGGCGGCGTGCCGAGGTTCGTCGAGTGCAATGTGGACAGTGCGCTGGGCGGCGCGTTCGACTCCGACGGCATAGCACGGCGGTTCCTGTCCGCCTACACCGAACACGGCGTCCCCGTGTCGCTGGCCGTGCCGGACTCCGCCGTGGACACCCGCTTCCACGCGATGCGCGACCAGCTCGGCCTCGCCGACGGCGCCACCTCGGTGATCCTGTTCCACATGGGCAGCGACTACCCCGACACCCAGGACGGGCACACGCTCATCAAGCTCCTCGAACCCGTGCGCGACCGCGGCCGCGCGGCCGGCCTCGACGTCGTGGTGTACCCGCTCGAATGGCTCACCCTCGACGACGGCCGCCTGCGGGCCGGTGACACGGTCCTCGACTCGGTGCTGCGGATGTTCGTGCCCCAGGACACACCGCGCGGCACGGGGTACGACGCGCTCGTGACCGCGTTGCGCACCGGCACCGTCCAGATGTTCACGCCCACCGCCACCTGGCTGCTCGCCAACAAGGCGACCTTCGCATGGCTGTGGGAGGACGTCGACCGGCTGCCGGCGGCGGACGCCGCGCTGGTCCGCCGGTACGTGCCCTACACCGAGGTGCTCACCGGCGCGGACAAGCCGCGGCACGACCTCGTCCTCAAGCCGACCGGAACCTACGGCGGCTCCGGGGTGGTCGTCGGGCGCGAGGTCACCCAGGAACGCTGGGACGAGGCCCTGCGTGCGGCCGTCGCGGCGGGCGGGCACATCGTGCAGGAGTACGTGCCCACCGACCGGCTCGCCATGCACTTCGTCGAGGTCGCCACCGGCGCCGTGCGTGCGGCCGAGGTGCCGTACTGCGTCGCGCCCTACCTGTTCGGCGGCCGGGCCGCGGGCGCGTACCTGCGGTTCGCGGTGCCGGACTCGGCGTCCGGGTCCGTGGTCAACCTCGGGCAGGGCGCGCTCACCAGCGGCCTGCTCCTCACGGACGGCTGACGTGCCCGGTCGCGATGTGGGCACCCAGCAGCCGGACCGCCTCGGCGACGGCGATCGCGTCGCTGCGTGCGTTCCCGTGCCTGCCGTCGCTGGAGAACATGTCCGGGTCGGTCGCCGCCGGGTGCGCGGTCAGGTTCAGGTGCAGGGTGCCGAGCTCCGCCGCGATCGCGGCGGTGTGCTCGGACAGCGTCTGCATCCGCGTGCGCAGCCCCGGCCGCAGCCAGTCGGCGATCGCGGGGGAGGGGGAGTAGGACACGTTGTACAGCCCCACCGTGATCACGTCCGCGCCGGCCGCCAGCAACGCGGTGACCATCGCCCGCAGCTCGGCGTCCACGCCGTCCGGCCGGTAGGTGGCCGGGAACGCGTCGTTGCCGCCGCACACCACGAGCGCGAGGTCGGGCCGGAAGTCCAGCGCCGGCCGCAGCTGGCGGGCGCGGATCTCCCGTGTCCGCAGGCCCCGGTGGCCGAGGTTGCGGTACTCGAAGTCCGGCGCGGCGGCGGACAGCTCGCCCGCGAGCCGGTCCGCGAGCTGCACCTCGCTGTAGCCCGGCACCGGCTCGGCCAGCCCTTCCGCGACACTGTCGCCGATGACGACGAACCGGCGCCAGGGGTGCCCGGCGAGCAGCCGGGCGCTCTCACCCTGGCGCAGGCAGTAGGGATCTTCCGACTCAGCGAAGGTGCACATGTCCACTCACGATGATCTGCGGGATCTGCGGGATCTGCGGGATCTGCGGGAGGCCGACCGCCGCGTGCTGGCGGTGACCACGGCGGTCGTCGAGCAGGTGCGGTCCGACCAGCTCGACCTGCCGACGCCCTGCACGGGTTGGGTGCTGCGGGATCTGTTGCGGCACATGGTAGGCAACAACAACGGGTTCGCCGCCGCGGCACTCGGCGCGCCGCCGGAGGTCGAGGTCTGGGACGGCGCGGGCGTCACCGACCCGGTCGGCGACTTCGCGGCGTCGGCCAAGCGGGTCGTCGAGGCGTTCGCGTCGGTCGAGCCGCTGACCGGCACGTTCGCCGTGCCTGGCTACGGCGACGTGCCCGCCGGGCAGGCCGTCGGCATGCACTTCATCGACTACCTGGCCCACGGCTGGGACGTCGCCGTGTCGATCGGCGTGGACGCCGGCCTCGACGAGGGCGCGTGCGACGCGGTGCTGCGGATCGGGTCGGCCTGGCCGCTGGACTCGCCGAGGATCTGGGGTCCGGACGCCGCGTTCGGCTACCGGGTCGAGGTACCCGCGGACGCACCCGTCGCCGACCGGATGCTGGGTTTCCTCGGCCGCTCTCCGTCGTGGCCAGAATGACGTCACGACACCCCCGTGCACGCTTCGCGGCGCCGGAGCGCTCCGCGGGCTCCGCTTCTTCGGCGTCGCTCCGCGGGCTCGGTGGCGTCGTGAGGGTTGATGGTTCGCTCCGCAAGCTCTGCTCACGGTACCGCCTGCGTCACCGGGGTGGCCTCGGTGCGATGCCGCCGCGACCAGAGCCAGGGGCCCGCGGTGGCGAGCGTGCACAGCACCCCGGCCACCAGGATGGCCGTGTTCAGGCCGAACCCCGTCACCGCGAGCCCGCCGAGGACACCGCCGATCGGGATGCCGGTGAACGTGATGGCCGTGCACACGCCGAACGCCCTGGTCTGCAGCTCGGGCGGCACCCGTTCGTAGAGCATCGCGCCGATGACCGGGTTGACCGCCGCGATGGCCAACCCGGAGACGAACGTGACCACGCAGACGAGCAGGACGTCGTGGGTGAGGCCGAGGATCAGCCAGCGGGGCGCGCCCGCGATGAGCGCGCCGAGCATGAACGTCTGGTACATCGGCAGTTTCGGCGCGATGGCCGTGAACACGACGCTGCCCAGCACGGCACCCGCCGCGAACGCGCCGAGCACGAGACCGAGCGCCTCCGGGGTGTGCAGCACCTCGGCGACCCAGACGGGGATGAACACCGCGACGCCGGCCTGGTTGAACATGTTGAGCGCGAACAGCATCACGATCATGCTGGGCAGCAGGTCGTCCCGCCACAGGACGCGGAACCCGCCACGCAGCGCGACGAGGTAACGCTCCGGGGCCTGGGGAGGGATCGCGCCCTCCGGCAGCCGCACCACGGTCGCGACGACCAGCGCGCACAGGGCGAACGACGCGGCGTCGACCCAGATCGCGCCGAGCGGCCCGACCCAGGCGATGAGCAGACCGCCTGCCGCGCTGCCGACGAGCATGGCGGTACGGGAGAAGCCCTCGTAGGCGGAGGTCACGCGGATGACCTTGATCCCGGCCTCCTCGGCGAGGGGGCGGAGCATCACGTGCTTGACGCGGTCGCCGAGCCCGCGCGTGGCGCCGGCGACCGCGACGAGGACGAGCAGCCACCCGAAGCCGAGCCTGGGCGCCGCGGCGATGCCCGCCATGGCGAGGGCACTGCCCGCGTCGACGACGATCGTCGCGCGCCGGACCCCGAGCCGGTCGGCGAGCGGCGCGGCCAGCACGCCGGACAGGACGTACGGCAGCATCTCCGCCCCGGCGACGAGGCCCATCTTCGTCGCGCTGCCGGTGGTGACCAGCACCAGCCACGGGATCGCCAGCATCGACACGCGAGTGCCCAGCACGGACACGACGTCCGCGGTGAACAGCGCGACGAACCGCCCCCGAGCACCCACCCCCTAACCGCCGATCTCGACGGCCGGGTGCTCGGCGGCGTACCGCGCCCGCAGCGCCTTCTTGTCGATCTTGTTCGCCCTGGTCAGCGGCAGGGCGTCGACGAACTCGACCGTGCGCGGCTCCCACATGTCGTTGAGTTCCTCGCCCACCATCGCCGACAGTTCCTCGCCGGTCACCGCCGCGTCGGCGGTGGGCACCACGTACGCGTGCACTACCTCGCCGATCACCGGGTCCGGCACCCCGATCACCGCGGCCATCCGCACCTGCGGGTGGCCGGCGAGCACGTCCTCGATCGGGCGCGAGTAGATGTTCCACGACCGCCGGTGCGTGATGATCATGTCGCTCGTGCGGTCCACGATGTACAGGAACCCGTCCTCGTCCAGGTGCCCGACGTCGCGGGTGCGCACCCAGCCGTCCACCAGCGTCTCGGCCGTCAGCTCCGGCTGGCCCCAGTACCCGGCGAAGTTCAGCCGGCTCGACACCCAGATCTCACCGTCGACACCGGTCGGCACGGCGTGCCCGTCCTCGTCGCGGATCTCCAGCCGCACGTCGCCGTACGGGGTGCCGGCCGAGCGGATCCGTCGCGGGTGCTCGGGATCCTCCGTCAGCCCGGGCAGCGCCGTGGTCACGACCGACTCCGACAGCCCGTACACGATCCGGATCACCGGGCCCCACAGGCGAATCGCCTGCCGCAGCCGCGACGGGGCCGCCGGACCCGCGCCGATGTTGAACATGAACATGTGGCTCATGTCCGTGGTCGCGGCGGCCGGGTGGTCCAGCACCTCGTAGAGCATCGGGGGTGACATGAACGTCGAGTTGATCCGCTCGCGGGCCACGGTCGCCAGGAACCGCTCCGCGGTCCAGGCGTCCTCGAGGAACAGCACCCCACCGGTGAACAGGTTGACGAACGCCGTGATCTGCCCGCTGACGAGCCACATCGGCGAGCTCGTCAGGTGCCGCAGCAACGGCGCGCCCGTCGAGGTGAACTGCCCCTCCGCGATCGCCAGCACCTGCAGGAAGAACGCGTGCGGCAGGTGCACCAGCTTGGGGGTGCCCGTGGTGCCGCTGGTCTGGAACACGGCCTCCGGCTCGTGGTCGCCGGGGGTGACCTCGGCGTTGTCCGAGTTGGCGAGCAGGTCGGGGCCGGGGCCACCGGGGCCGAGGCAGAACACGGGAACCTCGAGCGACGCCGCGATCTCGGCGCCCAGCCCGCCCTGCGTGCGCGGGTCGAAGACGAACGCGTCCGCGCCGCACCGCCGCACGTACTCGAGGATCTCGCGGCGAGCGGTGACCGGTGCGACCCAGAACGAACGGCAACCGAGGAGGTGGACGGCGAGCTGGAGAACCGGGCCCTCGAGCGGGTTCGCGACCATGATCAGCACACTCGCGCCGGACCGGACACCGTAGGCCCGGAGCGTGGCGGCCATTCGGTGCACCAGGTCGCGCAATTCGCGATAAGAAATACGGCGGTCGTCCTGGACGAGCGCTGCCCGCTCGCCGTAGCCGGCGAACAGTTCCAGCGCCCGTGTCACATATGTCCGTGTCCGGTCGCTCGCAATATCCATGCCCGCTCCGCTGGTCCATTCGGGGAAATCACGCCGACCGCGATTCGGACGAGAGAGTACCTGCCGGACGGCGGTCCGGCCAGTGGCTGATTGCGTTGACGACGTGGCAGGACAGGGTGGCGGAAGGTAGCTGCAAGCTATCGGTGAATTGCGCTCGGTTTCCGCGTAGTGCGGATGGGTACGAATGGTTGGGCTGGTCATACGAACACATTGGATCCATTCGCGAGATTGATTGACCTTGAATCGTCCCGGCGACTACGTTCCGGGCCCATAACTCGTGCCGCCGCCACCGGCGCGCGCAGGCTTTTTCTGGAGGTTCCACCGAATGAACAACCCGAGAAAATGGCGGTCACTGATCGCCACGGGGCTGCTGGCCGCGGTCACCTCGACCGTGCTCGTCGCCAGCGTCGGCGAGGCGGCCGAGGCCCGGCACGGCTCGCCGCGGGACTGGGTCGGTAGCTGGGCGGCGGCCGTCACCCGAGGCAACCTGTCGGGATCCACCTTCTTGGGTCTCAACAACCAGAGTGTCCGGCTGATCGTGCACGGCTCCGTCGGCGGCTCGAAGGTCCGCATCCGGCTCACCAACCTCCACGGCGAGCAGGCGGTGACCGTGGGGCACGCCACCGTCGCGAAGCCGGACACCACCACCCCGGCGCTGTCCGACGTCGACGCGTCGACCATCCACGAGCTGACCTTCGGCGGCTCGTCCACCTTCGTGATGCCCAAGGGCGCCGAGCTGCTCAGCGACCCGGTCGACCTGCCCGTCGGCAACGACCAGGACCTCGTGGTCAGCGTCTTCTTCCCGACCCCCACCGGCCTCACCACGTTCCACTCCACCACCCGGCAGAACAACTACGTCGGCCCCGGTGACCTCGCGAGCGACCCCGGCGGCGCCGGCTACACCACCCAGCGCACGTGCTGCTGGTTCTTCCTGTCCGGTGTCGACGTGCTCCGCAAGGACGCCGCCGGCTCGGTGATCGTGTTCGGCGACTCGCTCGCCGACGGCCACGGCACCACGTTCAACGGCAACCTGCGCTGGCCCGACCAGCTCTTCGACCGGTTGCAGGCCAAGGTTCCCCAGCGGCACCTGCCCGGCGTGCTGAACATCAGCCGCGGCGGCGCCCGGCTCACCCACGAGGCCCTGGAGCCCGGCGACGGCGGCTTCAGCGGGTTCCCCGAGCTCGGCGACAACGCGTTCTCCCGGCTCAACGAGGACGTGTTCTCCGAGACCGGCGCGCACGCGGTCATCATGGACCTCGGTATCAACGACATCTGGATGAACAACGACCCGCCCGCGACGATCATCGCCGCGATCCGCCAGCTCAACCAGCAGATCAGGCAGCGCGGGTACACCGTCATCGTCGGCACGCTCGGCCCGTTCAACGGCCTCAACGGCGGCACCGCGCTGGTGTGGACCCCGGAGAAGGAGGCGACACGCAACGCGGTCAACGACTACCTGCGCACGCACCGCAGCGAGTTCGACGCGGTCGTGGACTTCGACAAGATCGTCCGTGACCCGGCCGACCCCACCAAGCTGAAGCCGGAGTACGACGGCGGTGACCACATCCACCCGAACGACGCCGGCTCCAAGGCGATGGCCGCGGCCATCCCGCTGAACCTCATCGTTCGCTAGGGAAAGAGGTCCCGGTGGCGGCCAGGCGCCACCGGGACCGCTCACATCCGGCGCCGAAAGGACGACATAGAACCATGGAAGCCGATTCGATCGTTGCTGGGCTGTACACAGAGGAGGCCCGGCACGATCCGAACCCGTGGTACGCGAAGCTGCACGAGTTGGGGACCGCGTCGCGGCTCGACCCGGCCGCGAGCGTGTACTCCGCCGTGGCGAACGGGTTCTCGGCCGTCGACGAGGTGCTGCGCGACCCACGCTTCATCAAGACCATCGGCCCCGCGGACAAGCTGGACCACCCCGTGCTGGCCACGCTGGCCCGCTCGATGATGTTCAGCCTCGAACCCGACCACGGGCGGATGCGCGGGCTGTTCAACAAGATCTTCACCCCACGCCGCATCGCCGGGCTGGAGGGCCAGCTCCTGGCGGCCATCGACGGCATGCTGGACGGGATGGCCGAGCTGGGCGCGGACGGCGCGCCGGTCGACTTCGTCGCCGAGTTCGGCTACCGGTTCCCGACCAAGGTCATCGGTTTCCTGCTCGACCTGCCCGAGTCCGACCTCGCGTGGTTTCGCGAGCGGGCCCACCGGATCGACCGGTACCTCGACCTCGGCGGCAAGTCCGACGAGAAGCTCCAGTCCGCGGACGACGCGGTGGGGGAGCTGACCGAGTACTACCTGCGGCTGATCGCCGACCGCCGCGCGAACCCGGGGACCGACATCGTCAGCGGGCTCGTCGGGCTCATCGACTCCGGCAGCGACCGGATCACCGACATCGAGCTGGTCGCGAACCTCGTGGTGCTGCTCAACGCCAGCTTCGTGACGACCATGAACCTGCTCGGCAACGGCCTCATCCCGTTGCTCGCGCGCCCGGAGCTGGTCGACCGGGCGCGGGCCGACGCGGACTTCGCGTCGCGGTGCGTCGAGGAGGTCCTGCGCTACGACAGCCCGGTGCAGCTGCTGACGCGTGTCGCGGGCGAGGACACCGAGCTCGCCGGCGTGCCGATCGCCGAGGGCGGCATCGTCCTGGTGCTGATCGGCGCCGCGAACCGGGATCCCCGCAAGCACACCGATCCCGGCGCGTTCGACCCCGACCGCGCCGACGTCGGCCACCTGAGCTTCGGCGGCGGCGCCTACTTCTGCCTCGGCGCCGCACTGTCCAGACTGGAGGGACGGCTCGCGTTCCCCCGGCTGTTCCAACGGTTCCCCGGCCTCGCGCTGGCCGGCGAACCGACCCGCAGCGACGGTTTCCTGCTGCGCGGCCACAGCGTCATCCCGGTCGCGACCGGAGGCAGCGGTGCCGCTTGACCCACAGGTGGCCGCGATGCGTGCCGAACGAGCGGCCCGCGGCGCGACGCCGCTGTACGAGATGACCCTGGCGCAGGCCCGTGCGGCCGACCTCGCCGACATCCGCGCGGGCGGTGGGGATGCCGAGCCGGTGTTCGAGGTCACCGACCACACGTTCCCGGGCCCGGACGGCGAGCTGCCGGTCCGCGTCTACCGGCCGTCCCCCGGCCGTCCACTGGGGACACTCGTGTACTTCTTCGGCGGCGGTTGGACCCTGGGCGGCATCGACACCTCCGACGGCGTGTGCCGGGCACTCGCGAACGCCGCGGGCTGCCTGGTCGTGACCCCGGGCTACCGGCGGGCGCCCGAGCACCCGTTCCCGGCCGCGGTGAACGACTGCCTCGCCGCCGTGTCCTGGGTCGCCGAGAACGCCGGGGCGCTCGGCGCGGACCGCATCGCGGTCGGCGGCGACAGCGCGGGCGGCAACCTCGCGGCCGTGGTGGCGCAGCAGCGCGGCGACCTGGCCGCGCAACTGTTGGTCTATCCCAACACCTGCTACCACGCGGACACGGAGTCGTTGCGGGACAACGACGACAGGTGGATGTTCAACCGCCACTCCGTCGACTGGTACTGGCGCAACTACCTGACCGTCCCCGAGGACGGCCGCGACCCCCGGGTGTCGCCGCTGCTCGCCGAGGACCTGTCCGGGCTGCCGCCCGCGCTCGTGATCACCGCCGAGTACGACCCGCTGCGCGACGAGGGCGAGCTGTACGCCGAAGCGATGCGGGCGGCCGGCGTGCGCGTGGAGTCGGTCCGCTACGACGGGATGGCACACGGCTTCTTCACGATGTCCGGCGTGCTCGACGACGCGCGCCGTGCCGTCGCGCAGGCCGCCGAGTTCCTGCGGAAGAACGTGTCCGATGGCCCGTGACGAACCACTGACCGTCGCCGACGTCGCTCGGCTGGCCGAGGCGCGGCTGCCGAAGGAGCTGTGGGACTACGTCGAGGGCGGCAGTGGCGCGGAGACGACCCTGGCGGCCAACCGCGCCGCGCTCGACGCGGTCGCGTTGGTGCCCAGGGTGCTCGGCGGGACGGAGGCGCCCGACCCGACGACCCGGCTGCTGGGCTCGGCGGCCGCGCTGCCGTTCGCCGTGGCGCCGATGGCCTACCAGCGGCTGCTGCATCCCGACGGCGAGCTGGCGACCGCGGCGGCCGCCGCCGCGGCCGGGGTGCCCTACCTCGTCAGCACCCTGAGCAGCGTGCCGGTCGAGGACCTCGCGAAGACCGGTGCCACACTGTGGTTCCAGCTCTACTGGCTGCGGTCGCGCGGCCTCGTGGAGTCGCTCGTGAGGCGTGCCGAGGACGCGGGCTGTGAGGCGCTGATGGTGACCGTCGACGTGCCGGTCATGGGCCGGCGGCTGCGGGACGTCCGCAACTCCTTCGCACTGCCCGACGACGTGGTCGCCGCCCACCTCGACGAGGGTTCGGTGGGCCGGGCACACGACCACCGGCACGGTTCGTCGGCCATCGCCGCGCACACCGCGGCGGCGTTCGCGCCCGGCCTCGGCTGGGCCGAGATCGAGTGGCTGCGCGGCAGAACGCCACTTCCCTTGGTGCTCAAGGGAGTCCTGGATCACCGGGACGCCGTGCTCGCCGTCGAGTCCGGTGTGGACGCCGTGGTCGTGTCCAACCACGGCGGCCGCCAGCTCGACGGCGCCGTCCCGAGCATCACCGCGCTGCCCGCCGTCGCCGAGGCAATGGCCGGGCGCGCCGACGTGTACCTCGACAGCGGTGTCCGCAGCGGCACCGACATCCTCCGCGCGCTGGCGTCCGGCGCACACGGCGTGCTCGTCGGCCGGCCCGTGCTGTACGGGCTCGCGGCCGACGGCGCCCGCGGCGCCGGGCACGTGCTTTCGCTGCTTGCTGAAGAGGTCCGTGACGCGATGACGCTGGCCGGCTGCGCCGACGTCGCCGCGGCGCGGGCGTTGTCCACCGTTCGAACTGTGAGGACCTGATGAGCATCGCCGACGTGTCGTCCGAGGATCGTCCGCCGCTGGCGCTGGCGTCCGTGACGGAGCTGCCGAGGGTGCACACCGACCTCGACACCGAGGACCTGCACCCCTCGATCGAGGATCCGGCGCTCAACTCGATGAACTTCCTCAACGAGGTGGCCAACCACTACCCGGACGCCGTGTCGCTCGCGGCAGGCCGGCCGTTCGAGGAGTTCTGGGAGACCGACGAGCTGTCGAGGTACCTCGCGCGGTTCAGCCAGCACCTGCGCGAGGACCGGGGGTACAGCGAGGAACGGGTGCGCCGGACGCTGTTCCAGTACGGCCGCACCAAGGGGATCGTGCACGAGCTGGTGGCCGCCAACCTCGAGCTGGACGAGGGGATCGTCGCCGACCCGGAGTCCATCGTGGTCACCGTGGGCTGCCAGGAGGCGATGGTCCTGGTCCTGCGGGCACTGCGTGCCGGCCCGCGGGACGTGCTCCTCGCCGTGTCGCCGACCTACGTCGGGCTCACCGGCGCGGCCCGCCTGGTCGACATGCCGGTCCTGCCGGTGGCGAGCGGCGAGGCCGGCATCGATCTCGACGACCTGCTGTCGCGCATCCAGGGCGCCCGCGCGGCCGGGCTGCGGCCGCGCGCCTGCTACGTGATGCCCGACTTCGCGAACCCGTCCGGCGTCAGCATGTCCGAGCAGACGCGGCGGGCACTGCTGTCCCTCGCCCGCGAGGAGGACTTCCTGCTGCTGGAGGACAACCCGTACGGACTGTTCCACGGCGACGCCTCCCGCGTGCCGACGCTGAAGGCGCTCGACGAGTCCCGCCGCGTGGTGTACCTGGGCTCGTTCGCGAAGACGGTGCTGCCCGGCGCGCGGGTCGGCTACGTGGTCGCCGACCAGACCGTCCGGGGTGGCGACGGCACCGTCCGGCTGCTGGCCGACGAGCTGTCGAAGATCAAGAGCATGCTGACCGTGAACACCCCGGCCCTGGCCCAGGCGGTCGTCGGCGGCAAGCTGCTCGAACACGGCTGCAGCCTCGTGCGTGCCACCGCACGGGAACGGGAGGTCTACGCGGCCAACCGGACCAGGGTCGTCGAGGGCCTCGCCGCACGCTTCGGCGACGAGGCCCCGGTCGGCTGGAACGTGCCGATGGGCGGCTTCTTCGTGGTGGTGACCGTCCCGTTCACCGTGGACGACGCGTTGCTGACCCGGTCGGCCCGCGACTACGGCGTGCTGTGGACCCCGATGCACCACTTCTACGACACGGGCACCAGCAACGCGGACGGCATCCGGTCGCTGCGGCTGTCGTGCAGTGTGGTGAACGCCGAGCAGATCGACGCCGGCCTGGACCGGTTGGCGTTGCTCATCAACGACGAGCTGGCGAGAACCCGCCGCTGAGGGTGGTGCTTCGCCTCAGGCGAAGTAGTGGCCCTTCTCGAGGTCGTCGAGGAGGCCAGGCTGGGTCGGCTGCCAGCCGAACCGTTCGCGGGTGAGGGTGCTCGACGCGGGGCTGTCGAGGCCGACGGCCATGGCCAGCCAGCCGAAGTGCGCGGCGGCGTCGTCGGGGGCGATCGAGGTCACCGGCAGGTCCAGGTGCCGGCCGATCACCTCGGCGATGGCGCGGATCGCGACGCCCTCGTCGCCGACCGCGTGCAGGACCGAGCCGGCCTCGGCCTGCTCCAGCGCGAGACGGAACAGGTGCGCGGCGTCGATCCGGTGGACGGCGGGCCAGCGGTTGGCGCCGTCGCCGACGTAGCCGGAGACGCCCTTGTCGCGGGCGGTGCCGACGAGGGACGCGACGAAGCCCTGGTCACCGTCGCCGTACACGGTCGGCGAGAGCCGCATGACCGACGAGCGGACGTCGCGTGCGGCGAGGTCGAGCGTGAGCCGGGCCGTGCCCTGGCGGGTCGCGAAGCCGCCCGGCAGGTCCGTCGCCGGGTCGAGTCCGTCCAGCTCCGTCGCCACCCGGCCCGGCAGCAGCCCGACCACGCCGGACGCGAGGACGAACGGGCGGCCGGACCCCGCGAGCGCGTCGCCCATGGTCTCGACGGCGCGACGGTCCGCGTCGGCGGCGGCGGCGAAGTCGCCGGTGAACGCCAGGTCGTGCTTGAACGCCAGGTGGATGACGCGGTCGGCGGCCGTGGCGGCGTCCCGCAGGACGTCGAGGTCGTCGAGGGTGCCGAGGACCGCCTCGGCGCCGGCGGCGGTCAGTGCCCGCGCGGAGGCGTCCGAGCGGGCGAGGCCGGTGACGGTGTGACCGGCGCCGGTCAGCTCGGGAACGACGGCCGACCCGATCCAGCCCGACGCGCCGGTGACGAACACATGCATTGGTGAACCCCTTTGGATGGCAGTTACTGACATCAACATAGCGCGGTTGTCAGTCGCTGTCATCACGACTCGCGTACGCGGTCGCTGACCTGCGAGTTCCGGGTTACGCTCCGCGTGAGAGGGGGTCCACTGTGGATGGTGCACCCGCCCCCGTGGCGCCGATGCTGGCGGCCGAGGGACCGCTGCCGGTCGGGGGCGGGTGGGCGTACGAGACGAAGTGGGACGGGTTCCGCTGTTGCATGTGCGTCGGCCCACGCGGCACGACGAGGCTGACCAGCCGGCCGGGCAACGAGATCACCAACGTGTACCCGGACCTGCAGGGCGCGCTGGCCGAGGCGCTGGCCGGCCGGTCCGCCGTGCTGGACGGCGAGCTGGTGGTGCTCGGTCACGAGGGCCGCCCGGACTTCCACCTCATGCAGTTCCGTCACCAGCGCGGGCCCACCGCGGACCTGCTGCGCACCTCGCCGGTCACCTACATCGTCTTCGACCTGCTGGCACTCGGCGACGAGGTCCTGCTGAGCGCCCCGTACACCGAGCGGCGGGCGCTGCTCGCCGACCTCCCGGTCGCGAACCCGCGAATCGCCGTCCCGCGCCACTTCACCGCCGACGACATCGACCCGTACGAGCTGCTCGCGGTGGTCGAGGAGCAGGAGCTGGAAGGCCTGGTGGCCAAGCGGCTCGAGTCGCGCTACCACCCCGGTCGCCGCAGCCGGGACTGGATCAAGCACCCGCTGATCAAGACGCAGGAGGTGCTGGTCGGCGGGTGGCGGCAAGGGAAGGGCAACCGCTCCGGGCGGGTGGGCGGGCTGCTCCTCGGCACCCACGACGCACAGGGCCGCCTGCGGTACGTGGGCGACGTGGGCACGGGGTTCTCCGAACGGGCGCTGGACGAACTGCTGGACCTGCTGACCCCGCTGGCGACCACGAGCAGCCCGTTCCACGACGAGGTACCGGCGGACCGGCGCCGGGGTGTCCACTGGGTGGAACCGCGGCTGGTCGGTCAGGTCGTGTACCGGCAGTTCACCTCCGAACACCGCCTCCGCCACACCGCCTGGCGCGGCCTGCGCCACGACGTCCTACCCGAACAGGTCACACTGGACTACCCGTAGGGACGGACGGCGCCTCGAACGCGCAGGTCCAGCGTCCACAACGGCCGTCCGGTGCGGCGCGGTTCCCGGGCGTTCCGGTCCTCGATTACTGCGCGCTTACCCGGGCGGTCGACGATGGACAGGCATCGCCGCTGGTGGCTGAACCCGGCGTCTCGGCCCGTTGGCACACAGATGGTTACCGATCGTAAAGATTCCGCAACCATCATCAGTCACCCTGGGCGACAGTGGGCACACTGACCGCTACCGTCGGGGGCTGCGATCATGAGCTACGAGTCGACGACCGGCACCGTCCGTCCCGCCCGGTGGGCCGTGTTCGCCCTTCTGGCGCTGGCCATCGTGGTGGACCAGCTCGGCAAGTGGTGGGCCTGGCGGCACGCCCCGCTCGCGAAGATCAACTACGGCGGCAACATCTTCGTGGGCGACACGATCAGCCGGTGGTACGCCGACCCGACCACCGGGGCGCTGCTCGACCTGATGGACTTCGGGGTGCTGAGCGCGGCGGCGTTCGTCCTGATCCGCCGCCGGCCGCCGCCGGTCGTCCTCGTGCCCGGCGGCCTGATGGTCGGCGGCTGGATCAGCAACCTGTTCGACCGCCTCGGGATGCACTACGTGACCGCTCCGGGCAGCGTGCGTGGCGCGGTCGACTTCATCCCGCTCGGCCCGATCCGCTACAACGTGGCGGACCTGTTCATCGTCTGCGGGACGGTGCTGTTCCTGCTCGCCGTGGTCGCGACCACCCTGTCCACGAGCCGGACCCCGGCCGCATCCCCTTCGCCCCCGACGAGACACGGCCGGCGCCGGACGTGGTTGTCCGGTGTCGCCTCCGCCACCTGCCTCGTCGTCGCCGTCGCCTTCGGCGCGGTGAACTACGGCGGCGTGACCACACCGAACGCCCCTGCCAGCCAGGAGACCACCCGCTGACCAGGCGTACGGTCAGCGGGTGTTCCGGGAGCGTGCGGTCTGGTCCGGCGGTGACGCGTACGAGGCGTACGTCGGCCGGTGGAGTCGTGTGGTCGCCGAGGTCTTCGTGCGGTGGCTGGCCGTGCCCGCGGGCCGGCGTTGGCTGGATGTGGGCTGTGGCACCGGCGCGCTGGCGGACCGTGTGCTGGCCCTGGCGGGGCCGGCGCACCTCGTCGGCGTGGATCCGTCCGAGGGATTCCTCACGACCGCTCGCGCGCGGGTCGTGGACACACGGGCGACCTTCCTCCGCGGTGGTGCCCAGGCGTTGCCGTTGCGGGGTCGGAGCGTGCACACCGTGGTCAGCGGCCTGGCGCTCAACTTCGTCCCCGACCCCGCCCGGGCGGTCGCCGAGTTCGCCCGGGTCGTCATGCCGGGTGGTGTGGTCGCCGCCTACGTCTGGGACTACGCCGAGGGCATGGCCATGATGCGGTACTTCTGGGACGCCGCGGTCGCACTCGACCCGGCGGCCGCCGAGCTCGACGAGGGGCGTTTCTCGTTGTGCCGGCCCGATTCCCTCGCCCGGCTGTGGACGGATGCGGGGCTGGCCGAGGTGCGCGTCGAGGCCATCGCGATACCGACGGTGTTCACCGGGTTCGACGACTACTGGCGCCCGTTCCTCGGTGGAGTGGGGCCGGCGCCCGGCTACGTCGTGTCCCTGCCCGGCGAGCACCGCGATGCCCTGCGTGACGCGCTCCGTGCCAGCCTGCCCACCGATGCCGACGGCAGTGTCCGGCTGACCGCCAGCGCCTGGGCGGTACGCGGCACGGCCGTCGAGCCGGCCCACCGCGCGCCAGCACCCGTGCCAGCGCCTACTTCGCCGCGCTGATGGCCTCTTCCAGGGAGTCGTGCCGCGGTAGGTCCATCAGCTCGGCGGCCCGGAAAAGGGGGCTGCTGCGCGGAATGACGACCACCGCGATGTTCGTCCCGGTGAGACGGTCGAGTGTCGCCAGTCCCGCGCTGTCCAGGTAGCCCAGTTCGCTGAGGTCGAGCACGACCGGCCGCGCGGCTGGCACGTCCTCCATCGACACCGCGAACTCCGACACGTTCGTCACGTCCAGCTCCCCGGTCACGGCGACGACGACCGGAGCGTCGTCGGTCACGACGCGGAGGGCATAGCTGGCCGCCGTCATGGTCTCACTCCTGCCTCCGGGCGGCGGTGGGTCATGGTGACGCGTGTTCCCCTGTTCGTCCGAGTCGTGTGCACCGTGTCGGCCAGGCCGTTGATCAGCGTCAGGCCGCGACCGCGCACGGCGTCGCGCCGGCTGGCGGACGAGTCGTTGTTCCACGCCCCGGTGTCGCTGACCGTGATCGCGATCTGGTGCTCGTCCACGAAGCCCTCGACGCACACGGTCGGCCCCAGGTCCGGGTCGCTGCCGTGCTCGATGGCGTTCGACAGCGCCTCGCACGTCGTCAGCAGCACGTCGTGGGTCGTGTCCCGGTCGAGGCCCAGGGGGGCCAGCCAGTCGCGCACAGCGTGGCGCAGTGCCGGGATCTGGTCGACCTGCGCGGGCACCACGGCGAAGAACCCGTTCTCGTCGACGCCGGGGCACCGCACGGCCACCAGCACCACGTCGTCGGTGTAGCCGCCGGCCGGGCGCATCCGCCGCAGCACCTCGTCGCACACCTCGCCAGTGGGCAGCCCGGCCGACGCGGACGCCGCCTCCGCCAGGCGCGCGAACCCGGCGTCGAGGGACTCGCCGCGGCGTTCGACGAGCCCGTCGGTGTAGAGCAGGAGCAGTGCCCCCGGCGGGAACTCGGCGTGTCCCAGCGGTCCGTCGGCGGTGCGGAAGGCGCCGAGTGCGGGACGCCGGCCGTCACCGAGGTAGCGGGTGGTCCCGTCGGACAGCACGAGCAGCGGGTAGGGGTGGCCGGCACAGGCGTACTCGAGCGTGTGGGCGCGGCTGTCGACCACGGCGTAGGCGACGGTCGACGACGCCGCGCCCGGGGTGTTGGCGGCGCTCTGCTGCAACACGTTCAGCACGGCCGTCGGTTCGGCGTCGGTGATGGTCGACGTGCTCGTGGCCGCCCGGAGCTTGCTCATCACGGTCGCGGCACGCAGGCCGTGGCCCACGACGTCGCCGACCGAGACGCCGAGCCGGGCGGGGTCGGCCATGGGCATGGTCAGGTACCAGTCACCGCCCACCCGCATGGCCTCGGCCGCGGGCTCGTACACCGCCGCGACGACCGCCGCCGCCGAGCGCCGGTCGAGGTCGAGCAGGTGCTCCTGGAACCCGACGGCGATGCGGTGCTCGCGCTCGGCGGCCCAGATGCGGGTCACGGCGACCGAGGTCGCGGCGGCCGTCTCGGCGATCGTGTCCAGCTCGGTGGGGGAGAAGGCGCGTGGGCGGGGCCAGCACAGGGCGACGGCGCCGGTCACCCTGCCGAGGCCGTCCCGGAGCGGGTGGATCACCGCGGCGCGGACGGTGTCCTGGAAGTCGCGTGCCACCCACTCGAAGCGCGGCGCGGCGGGTTCGGTGTCCAGTATGACCATCGGCGTGCCGGTCCGCAGCACCTCCGCGAGCGGGATGGACGCGTCGACGGACACCAGGTAGTAGCGATCCCGCAGCTCCGTCGGGATGTCACCGGCGTAGGTGATCCGGATCCGCGAGTCCTCGAGCCGGCCCAGCGCCACGGCGGTGGCGTCGCGGGAACCGTGCTCGGAGGACAGCAGCACGTCGAGCAGGTCGTCGGTCGACCCGGCCTTGCCCAGGGCCGCGCCGAACTCGGCGACGTCGGTCAGGTGCCGCTGTGCCGCCTCGTCGCGTACCCGCGCGGTCCGCTCGCGGCCGGCCGCGCTGAGGCGGGCCGCGACCCGGGTGATCAGGTCCTCCGACGAGAACGGCTTGGGCAGGTAGTCGTCGGCGCCGTGGGCGAAGCCGTCGCCCGCGGCCTCGACCCCGGCGCGGGCGGACAGCATCAGCACCGGGATCCGCGCCAGCTCCGGGTCGGCACGCAGTGCCTCGACGAGCCCGAAACCGTCGAGGTTCGGCATCATCACGTCCGTGATCACCACGTCCGGGTGGTGCCGGCGGGCGCCGTCGAGTGCCGCCTCGCCGTCGGCGAAGACCAGCGTGTCCCAGCGCGCGGAGAGCACGTGGTGCAGGTGCCGGCGCATGTCGGCGTTGTCGTCGGCGACGAGCACCACGCCGCGGTCACCCCGCGGTGCCGCCTCGCCGCCGAAGGTGTCGAGCCACTGCATCGCCTCGTCGACGTACGGGTTGCCGTCGCCGAGGTCGGGGGAGACGGCCACCGTCGCGTCGTCGTCGGCGGCGGGGAGGGTGATCGTGACCGCCGTGCCGGCGTCCAGCTCGCTGGTCAGTTCGATCGTGCCGCCCTGGAGGTCGACCAGGCTCCTGACGAGCGACAGGCCGATGCCGCTGCCCTCGACACTGCGGCCACGTGGGTTGCTCGCCCGGTAGAACCGGTCGAACAGGTGCGGCAGGTCGTCCTTCGCGATGCCGATGCCGGTGTCGGCGACCCGCACGAGAACCGTGCCGTCACCCGCTTCGACCGTCACCGTGATCGCGCCGGCGAGCGTGTACTTCACCGCGTTGGACAGCAGGTTCAGCAGGATGGTCTCCCACATCCGCACGTCCACGTCACCGGTCGCCGCCGCGCACCGCACCACGAGGTCGAGCCCGGCCCGCGTGCACAGCTCGGTGAACGACGACGCGATCCGCTCGGTGAGCGCGCCGACGTCGACGCGCACCCGGTCGGCGGTGGCGCGGCCGGCCTCGGTGCGGGAGAAGTCGAGCAGGGAGTTCACCAGCCGCAGCAGCCGGCCGGCGTTGCGATGCACGACCGCGAGGCGGGCGAGCTGTGCCGAGTCGTCGCGGGCGGCGGACATCGCGTCCTCGACCGGCCCGAGGAGCAGCGTCAGCGGGGTCCGGAACTCGTGGCTGACGTTGGCCAGGAACGCGGTCTTCGCCTGGTCCAGCTCGGCGAGGGAGTCCGCGCGCCGCCGTTCCCGCTCATACGAGCCGACGGTCGCGAACGCCGAGGACACCTGGTCGATCAACAGGCGGCAGAAGGCGCGGTACTGGTCGTCGAACGGGCGGCGGGGGTTGAGCCCGATCACCACCCCGCCGCGTGCCGGCTCGTCGCCACCGCCACCCACGGGAAGCACCAGCGCCCGCTCCGGGCAGTGCGCCAACACCGTCGACAGCCTGGGCAGGCGGCTGGGCAGGTCGTTCACCACGAAGCCCGACGGGTCGTAGTCGGTGACGAGGGCGTCGAGCGTGCGCGGGAGCAGGCCCGCCACGGCCGGCGTGGCGGCCAGCAGCCTGGACGAGCCGACCGTGCCGACCGCGGCGTCCCGGCCGTAGAACGCCAGGAACGGCAGGTCGGGCACTGGATCCGCGCACATCCGCGCCACCGCCTCGACCACGTCGCCGACGGTCCTCGTCTCCATCAACGCCGACGCCGTGGTGTTGAGGAGGTTCAGCCTGCGCTCGCCGAGCACCCGTTCCGTGGTCTCGGTGACCGCGCAGAAGATCCCGTTCACCGTGCCCGTGCCGCCGATGATCGGGCTGTAAGTGAAGGTGAAGTACCGCTCCTGCGCACGGCCGGCGGTGACCAGCGCCAGCAGCAGGTCGACCGACCAGGTGGCGTGCCCGCTCGCGATGACACCCGAGAGCATCGGCCCGATGGAGTCCCAGATGTCCCACCACACCCGCCCACCGGGCTCGGCGAGGGCGCCCGGGTGCCGGTCGCCGAGCACGGACAGGTACGCGTCGTTGTAGACCAGGTACAGCTGTTCCGGGTCGAGCCACAGCAGGATGGGAAACCGCGAGGTCAGCGCGACGGCGACCATGGCACGCCACTCGGGCGGCCACCCGGACAGCGGGCCCAGCGGGTGGTTCGCCCAGTCGTACTCGGCGAAGCGGCGACCCATCTCCCCACCCAGCGCGACCGCCTCGGCGAGATCGCCCGGCAGATCGTCACGCGCTGTCACGGTTTTCCTCCACCGTCGGGTCGGGTCAAGGTCAATAGTCAAGTAAGACTCTACGGCTCGCACGGTCGGGGCGTGGAACGGTCGGCGTGTGACGCAGGGCGACCGCGGGAGCATCGTTGTTCGCCGAAACGTGGTTGCTGCCGATCCAGCTGAGCATTCGGCGCGATGCCGACCGTGCCGGCATCGAGCGCCTGCCGCGCACCGACGGGATCCGGGTCGTCGCGATGGTGGTCCACTTCGGCTTCGCGGTGGTCGTCATCGCCTCGAGCTAGCGGTGCCAGGTGCCGACGCTGTCGACGAGCCGGTCGATGAGCGCGTCCGAGACGTCGCCGCGCTGCATGGCGGTGCGGTACACGATCGGACCGACCAGCAGGGCCGCCACGTCGGCGGCGCCGGCCGTGGTCGCCAGCTCGCCGCCCTCGACGGCCAGCTCGATGGCGGCGTGGATGCGTTCGGCGATGGTTCGAGTCGACTCGTCCTGCTGGTGGGCGATCTCGGGGTCCCACATCGCCGACTGCGCCAGGGTGACCGCGACGGCGGCGACGGCCGGTACCGCCAGCTCGTCGGCCAGCTGCCGGAGCTGGCGGCGCAGCCACGGCCGGACGGGCGCCTCGGGATCCCTGAACAGCGGCAGGTCGGTGCCGCCCATGGCGTCGAGCAGCAGTTGCTCGGCCCGCGGCCAGTGCCGGTAGGCGGTGGCCCGGCCGACGCCGGCCTGCTGGGCGACCCGCTGATGGGTGATCGCCCCGGGCCCCTCGCTGACCAGCAGCTCCCGGGCCGCGACGAGCATCGCCTCCCGGCTGCGCGTCGCCCGCGGGTCCGTCGAGTAGCTCACCGACGCATCCTACGAGACAACTTGCCTCAGTGTCGGCGCGCACACCGCCCCGCCGGGCGTACCGTCGCGGTCTTCTGACCCGCGAACGTGCCCGGCTGTCCGCCACGACCAAGAAAGCGATGTCGAGTTGTCGGTGACGACGAACACAGTCGGGCCGAACATTCCTACCGTCATCGCGCATGAGCAACCTCCACGACGTCCAGGCCTGGCTCGGCAGCAACCTTCCCCAGCTGCTCGCGCGGTACGGCGTTCCTGGCGCGGCGTGGGCCGTGCTGCACGGCGACCAGGTGGTCGACGGGGCCGCCGGCCTGCTCAGCAAGTCGACCGAGGTCGAGGCGACCGCCGACTCGGTCTTCCAGATCGGGTCGGTCACCAAGCTCTGGACCAGCACGCTGGTCATGCAGCTGGTCGACGAGGGCAAGGTGGACCTCGACCGGCCGGTGCGCACCTACCTGCCGGAGTTCCGCATCGCCGACGAGGCGGCCGCCGCGGCGATCACGGTCCGGCAATTGCTCAGCCACACCGCCGGGTTCGAGGGCGACATCTTCACCGACACCGGCGTCGGCGACGACTGCCTGGAGAAGTTCGTCGCGACCCTGGGCGAGGTGCCCCAGCTGTTCCCGCCCGGCGAGCAGTTCTCCTACAACAACGCCGGCTACTGCGTGCTCGGCCGGCTCGTCGAGGTGCTGCGCAAGCAGTCCTACGACGAGTGCCTGCGCGAGCACCTCATCAGGCCGCTGGGGCTCACCCACACCGCGCCCAGCCCGTACGAGGCGATCATGTTCCGCGCGGCCGTCGGCCACGTCGAGCCGGAGCCGGGGGCCGGCTACGTGCCCGCCCCGGTGTGGGCGCTGACGCGGTCCAACGCCCCGGCCGGCTCGATGTTCGCGATGCGGCCCCGCGACCTCGTCGCGTTCGCCCGCATGCACCTCGACGACGGCCGGGCGAGCGACGGCACCCGCGTGCTGGCGCCGGGGACCGCGACCCGGATGCACGCGCGGGAGGTGAACCTGCCGGAGCTCGGTCTCATGGGGACCTCGTGGGGGCTCGGCTTCGAGCGGTTCGACACACCGACCGGCACGATCATCGGTCACGACGGCAGCACCATCGGGCAGGGCGCGTTCCTGCGCATCGTGCCGGAGGCGAACCTCGCCGTCGCGTTGCTGACCAACGGCGGTGACGTGGTCTCGCTGTACCGCGACGTCGTCGGCCACGTCCTCGAGGCGCTCACCGGCGTCGGACTTCCCGCGCTGCCCGTGCCGCCGGCGGATCCGCGGCGGATCGACGCCGCGCGGTACGTCGGCACCTACTCCGCCGAGGTCTTCGACCTCACCGTCAGCCAGGACGACGACGGCCGGATCTGGCTCGAGCAGACCCCCAAGGGCGCCTTCGTCGAGATGGGTGGGAAGGTCGAGCGGCACGAGCTAGTCCATTACCGGGACAACATGCTGATCCCGGTCGAGGCCGACCGCGGCATGCACATGCCGCACGCCTTCGTGGGCGACGACGGCACCGGCCACGCGCTGTACCTGCACCTCGGTCGCGCGGTCCGCCGCGCGAGTGCCTGACCAGCCCCCACCTGAACGGGAATCGCCATGAAGCGCTCCACCCTCGGCATCTCCGGCCTCGGCATCTGCCTGGCCGTCGTACTCACCGGCTGCGGCGGCGCGGCCTCGGACGGGGGGAACGCCCTCGTCGTCGACGGCGGCACCTTCACGTTCGCGCTGTCCTCGGACCCGGGGAGCCTCGATCCGCAGATGGGCGCGGGCACCTCGCTGTTCACCGTCACCCAGTTCGCCTACGACCCGCTGGTGAGCGTCGACGGCGAGACCGGCGAGATCCGCTCGGAGCTCGCCACGAAGTGGGAGCTCGCCGAGGAGACGGTCAAGCTGACGCTCGCCGACGGCATCACCTGCGCGGACGGCGCCAAGCTGACCGCCACGAACGTCGCGGACAACCTCAACTTCGTCGCCGACCCGAACAACAAGAGCCCCTTCCTGGGGACCTTCTTCCCGGTCGGCGCGAAGGCCGAGGGCGACGACGCGGCCGGCACCGTGACGATCACGCTGGCCCAGCCTGCGCCGTTCGTCCTCAACGGGCTGGCCGGCCTCCCGATCGTCTGCCCGAGCGGCCTGGCCGACCGTGCGAAGCTCGCGACGGCCACCGCCGGCACCGGCCCGTACCAGCTCACCGAGGCTGCGTCCGGCGACCACTACACGTACAAGATCCGCGACGGCTACAAGTGGGGACCGGCCGGCGCGACGACCGCGACCAAGGGACTGCCCGACACGGTCGTGATCAAGGTTGTCCAGAACGAGACGACCGCGGCCAACCTGCTGCTCTCGGGCGGTCTGAACGGCGCCCAGATCGCCGGGCCGGACGCGGACCGCCTCGACAAGGCCGGCCTGTTCACCGCGACCACCCCCGCGATCGTGGGGGAGCAGTGGTACAACCACGCCGCCGGCCGGGTCACCAGCGACGCGAAGGTCCGCATGGCGCTCACCCAGTCGCTCGACCTCGACCAGCTCCAGAAGGTGCTCACCGCGGGCCACGGCCGCACCGGCACCACGATGGCCGCGAACGCGCCGGTCGCCTGCCCCGGTGACTCGGTCTCCGACTCGCTCCCGAGGGGTGACGCGAAGTCGGCGGGCGCCCTGCTCGACCAGGCGGGCTGGAAGGCCGGCAGCGACGGCACGCGCACTAAGGACGGCAAGCCGCTGACGCTGACCTTCCTGTACCAGAACAACCTCGGCAGCAGCGGCGACGCCGCGGCCGAGCTCGCCGTGAAGCAGTGGAAGGCCATCGGCGTCCAGGCCACCGCGCACAGCCAGAACGAGACGACGCTGACCGGCACGATCTTCGGCGCGGGCGACTGGGACGTCTCGTGGGTCTCGCTCAACGTCAGCAGCCCCGACCAGCTCGTGCCGTTCCTGTCCGGTCCGGCCGCGCCGGACGGCACCAACTTCGCCGCGATCGCCGACTCGACCTACGACGCGGCCGTCAAGAACGCGATGGCCATCCCCGGCAAGGAAGGCTGCAAGGACTGGCTCGACGCCGAGTCCGCGCTGATCGCCAAGGCCGCCGTGGTGCCGTTCGCCTACAACGACGTGCGCACCTTCGGCAAGGGCGCGAAGTTCGAGACCCCCGGGCAGCTGATCCCGACCAGCATCCGCATGCTGGCGAGGTAGGGCTCCCATGACCGTCAGCTCGACCGTCGCGCCACCGGCCCGGAACGGGGTCCGGACCCGCCCGTGGGTCCGGTTCGGCGCCCGGCGCCTCGGCCGGCTGCTGGTCTCGCTGTGGGTGCTGGTGACCGCGTCGTTCGCGATGATCCACCTCATCCCGGGCGACCCGGTCCGCGGCGCGCTCGGCCCCACGGCGCCCGCGGAACTGGTGGCGGCGCGGCGGCAGGCGTTGGGCCTGAACGACCCGATCGTCACCCAGTACCTGCACTACCTGAAGGGCCTGTTCACCGGCGATCTCGGCACGTCGCTGTCCTCACGGCTGCCGGTCGCCGACGTCATCGCGCAGCGGCTGCCGGCCACGCTGACGCTGGCCGTGCTGGCGTTCGTGGCGTCCGTCATCGTGGCGATCCCGCTCGGCGTCGCCATGGGCGTGCTGACCAGGCGCGGTCACGGCCGGCGCACCGAGCTGACGTTCACCACCACCAGCATCGTCGTGGCGACGATTCCGGACTTCCTCATCGGCGTCGCGCTGGTCTACGTGTTCGGGGTCCGGCTCGGCTGGCTTCCGGTCGCCGGCAACGACACCGCGGCGGCATACGTGCTCCCGGTGTTCTCGCTGGCGATCGGGCCGGCCGCGATCCTCGCGCGGATCGTGCGTGTCGAGCTGGTCGGCGTGCTGCAGGCGGACTTCGTGCGCACCGCCCGCGCCAAGCGGCTGCCGGCGCGGACCGTCTACCTGGGACACGCGCTGCCGAACGCGGTCACGGCGGCGCTGACGCTGTGCGGGCTGCTGCTGAGCGCGATGGTCGCGGGCACCGTCCTCGTCGAGAACGTCTTCGCCTGGCCCGGGCTCGGGAGCACGATCGTGCAGTCGATCCTCAACAAGGACTATCCCGTGGTGCAGGCCATCGTCCTCGTGTACGGCATCGGTGTCCTCGTCGTGAACACCGTCGTGGACGTCGTGCTCGCCCGGCTCGACCCGCGCTCGCTGATCCGGGAGGACTGAGTGAACCGACGCTGGTCGCGGGTCGTCCGCACGCCGCTGGGCCTCACGGCGACCGTGCTGATGGCGGTCGTCCTCGCGCTCGCCGTACTCGGTCCGCTGCTGTGGGACGCCGGCGCGGAGGCCGTCGACACGGACAACATCATGGCCCAGCCGGCGGGCGCGCACCTGGCCGGCACGGACAGCCTGGGCCGCGACATCCTGCTGCGGGTCCTCGTGGCCACCCGGCTCTCGATCGGGTTGGCGCTGCTCGCCGTCGTGATCACGGTGGTCGCCGGGCTGCTGCTCGGGTCGGCGCCACTCCTGGTGGGGCGTCGGTTCGGCAGGCTGCTGTCGGCCGCGGTCAACGTCGCGGTGGCGTTCCCGGGGCTGCTGCTGGCGTTGTTCTTCGCGGTGGTGTTCGGGGTCGGCGCGACCGGCGCGGTGATGGCGATCGGGTTGGCCGGGGCACCGGCGTTCGCGCGCCTGACCCAGACGCTGGTGGCGGGGGTCGCGGCACGGGACTACGTCTCGGCCGCGCGGGTGGCCGGCGTCGGGCGGGCGCGGATCCTGTTCCGCCACGTGCTGCCGAACATCGCGGAACCGTTGGTGGTCAACGCGACCATCGGTGCGGGCACCGCGCTGCTGTCGTTCGCGGGGCTGTCGTTCCTGGGGCTGGGCGTCCAGTCGCCGTCCTACGACTGGGGACGGTTGCTGTACGACGGGATCGGCGTCATCTACGTGAACGCGGCCGCGGCGCTGGCGCCGGGCGCGGCGGTGCTGCTCGCGGGGCTGGCGTTCAACCTGTTCGGCGAGTCGGTCGCGAAGGCACTCGGCGTCAGCACGGGCCCTCGGGTGGTGCGGGTGGGCGGCGCGGAGCCGCCGGTCGTCGAGGACACCCGTGCCACGCCGTCCGACGTGGTGCTGGACGTCCGGGACCTGGAGGTCGTCGTGCCGGGGCAGCACGGTCCGGTGCGGCCGGTCCGCGGGGTGTCGTTCGCGGTGCGGCGTGGCGAGGCGGTCGGCATCGTGGGGGAGTCGGGCTCCGGCAAGTCGCTGACGGCGCTGGCGGTCACCCGCCTGGTCGGCGACGACGGCCGCGTCGACGCGACCCGCCTGGAGCTGCTCGGGCACGACCTGCGCGCGCCGGACACCGCGGTCCGGCAGCGCCTGCTGGGCACGTCCCTCGCGATGGTCTTCCAGGACCCGATGACGTCGTTCAACCCCGGCCGGCGGATCGGCGGGCAGCTGGCCGAGGTGGCGACCCACCACCAGGGCATGAGACGGCGGGCCGCGCTGGCGCGGGCGGTGGACCGGCTGGCTGCGGTCCGGATCCCCGATGCCGCGACGCGCGCTCGGCAGTACCCGCACGAGTTCTCCGGCGGCATGCGGCAGCGCGCGATGATCGGCATGGGGCTGATGGGGTCGCCGGCGCTGATCGTGGCGGACGAGCCGACGACGGCGCTGGACGTGACCGTGCAGCAGCAGGTGCTGGACCTGCTGGCCTCGATCCGCGCCGCGGACGACGTGGCGCTGATGCTGATCAGCCACGACGTGGCCGTGGTGGGCGAGGTCTGCGACCGGGTGCTGGTGATGTACGCGGGGCGGATCGTCGAGGACCTCCCGGCGGCCGACCTGGCGGGTTCGGCCCGGCACCCGTACACCCGCGCGCTGATCGACGCCGTCCCCGACATGACGACCGACCTGACCGAGCCCCTGGCGACGATCCCGGGCCGCCCGGTCGACCCGGCCGACGTGCCACCGGGCTGCGCGTACGCGGCCCGCTGCCCGCTGGCCGACGACCGCTGCCGTGCCCTCGACCCGGAGCTGACCGGCGACGCGACCCACCGCGTGGCCTGCTGGCACGCGGGCGAACCCCTACCTGCCAGACACGAGACCGACGAGTTGGTGGAGTCCCCGTGAGCGAGCCGCGTTTCGAGGACGGGACGGTCCGGCGTGCAGCCGTCGAGTTGGTGGGGTCGCCGTGAGTGAGCTGCTTTTCGAGGACGTCACGGTCCGGTACGGCCGGACGACCGCCGTCGACGGTGTCAGCCTGGCCGTGCCGGCCGGCGAGATCGTCGGGCTGGTCGGTGAGTCCGGGTCCGGCAAGTCGACCCTCGCCAAGGCTGCCGTCGGCCTGGCGCCGTTGACCGCGGGCCGGATCAGTCTCGACGGTGTGCCCGTGCCGACCCGGGGCCGGCATCGCCCGCTGCAGATGGTCTTCCAGGACCCGTACTCCTCCCTCGACCCCCGCATGACCATCGGCGAGAGCGTCGCCGAGGCCATGCCCCCCGGCCGGTCCCGCGCCGCGCGCAGGACCGAGGTCGAACGGCTCCTCGACCTCGTGCACCTCGACCCCGCCAGCGCCGCCGCGCTGCCCTCCCGGCTCTCCGGCGGCCAGCGCCAGCGGGTCGCCCTCGCCCGCGCCCTCGCCGCGGACCCGCGCGTGGTCATCGCCGACGAGATCACCTCCGCCCTGGACGTCTCCATCCAGGGCGCCGTGCTCAACCTCGTCCGCGAGCTGCGACGCGAGCTCGGCCTCTCGATCCTGTTCATCTCCCACAACCTCGCGGTGGTCCGCTACGTCGCCTCGCACGTCGCGGTCATGCACCGAGGCAGGGTGGTCGAGCACGGGCCCGCCGCGCGCGTGCTCGCCGAGCCCAGCCACGAGTACACCCGCGAACTGCTCGCCGCCATCCCTGGACGAAGGAGTCGGTCATGACCCGCATCGAGGACCTCGCCGACCTCGCGGTCCCGTCCCAGCCCGCGCTGTCCCCGGACGGCGCCCGGGTCGCGTACGTGCTCCGGACCCTCGACACCGACCAGGACCGCAACGTCGACGAGCTGTGGCTGGTCGACACCAGCGGCAGCACACCGCGTCGCCTCAGCACCGGGCCGAGCGACCTCGCTCCGGCCTGGTCACCGGACGGCCGCCTGCTCGCTTTCCTCCATGACGGGCAGGTGGCCGTCCTCGACGTGGGGGCACCGGGTGTGCTGGAGCGGCTGACCGACCTGCCGCTCGGCGCGGGCGCCCCGCAGTGGTCGCCGGACGGCCGCCGCCTCGCCTTCACCGCACCGGTCGACCCGACGGGTGGGGCGAAGGGACCGATGGTCTCCGACGGCCTCGACTACCAGGCCGACGGCGCGGGCCTGTACGGCGCGGTCCGTACCCAGCTGCACGTCCTCGACCTTGACGGCCACGAGGTCCGCCAGCTCACCGACGGCCGCGAGAACGTCGGCGCCCTCGCCTGGTCCCCCGACGGCGTGACCATCGCCTTCACCCGCCGCGCCGGCGCCGACACCGACCTGCGCCACCGCACCCCGGTCCACCTGCTGAAGGTCGACGAGCCGCACACCCGGCCACAGGTCGTCGCCTTCGCCGACGGGGTGGCCACCACCGTCAGCTGGGCCGGCGACGCGCTGCTCGTGGTCGGCTGGGCAGGCGACCCCAACGGTCACGCCCGGCTGTTCCGGGTCGAGGACGGGGAGGTCACCGAGCTCGCCGGGGACACCGACCGCAACGTGATGCCCGGCGCGGCCGCCTACCCCGGCGGCCTGCCGCGGGAATACGACGGCCGGGTGTTCTTCTGTCTCCGCGACCACGGGTGCAGCCACCTGTGGTCGGTCGCCGCCACCGGCGGTGACGCACGCCCGGTCCTCAATGGTGCGGGCCGGGTCGTGTCGGGTCTGTCCGTCGCGGCAGGGCGCGCCGCGGTCGGGCTCGGCACCAGCACGTCGTTCGGCGAGATCGGGGTCGTCGACCTCGCGAGCGGCGCCGTCGTCGTGCTGACCAACCACGGCCCCGACGTCGACCTCCACCGCCGCGAGGAGCGGTGGTTCACCGTCTCCGACGGCACCGAGGTCCAGGCGTGGCTGATGCACGACCCCGCGCGCGGCGGACCGCGGCCGCTCCTGCTCGACATCCACGGCGGCCCGCACAACGCCTGGAACGCCGCCGCCGACGAGATCCACCTGTACCACCAGGACCTGGTCGACCGCGGCTGGGCGGTGCTCATGGTCAACCCCCGCGGCAGCGACGGCTACGGCGAGGCGTTCTACGACGGCGTGCGCGGCGCCTGGGGCGTCGCCGACGCGAAGGACTTCCTCGAGCCGCTCGACCAGCTCGTCGCCGAGGGGTTCGCCGACCCGGACCGGCTCGCGGTCGCCGGCTACAGCTACGGCGGGTTCATGACCTGCTGGCTGACCGGCCACGACGGCAGGTTCGCGGCCGCGGTGGCCGGCGGCACCGTCAGCGACCTGGTGAGCATGGGCGGCACCAGCGACGACTGCAACCTCCTCAGCGTGTACGAGCTCGGGGGCACGCCCTGGCAGGAACCGGAGAAGTACGCGGCCATGTCACCGCTCACCCGCGTCGCCGACGTCCGCACGCCGACGCTCGTCATCCACGGCGGGGCCGACCTGACGTGCCCGGTCGGCCAGGGCCAGCAGTGGCACACCGCGTTGCGTGAGCTGGGTGTGCCGACCCGGCTGGTGGTCTACCCGGACGCCTCGCACCTGTTCATCCTGACCGGTCCGCCGTCGCAGCGGCTCGACTTCAACCACCGCGTCCTGGACTGGCTGGAGCAGCACACCACCCGCGGCGGCCGGCCCCGCGTCGACGCCGCCCACTGGCAGCGGCGCCTGGCGCGGCTCGCCGAGCGGCACAAGGTGCCCGGCGCGCAGCTCGGCATCCTCCGCCTCGGGAGGGGCGGCGCGGACGACGAGCTGGTCGAGGCCGCGTACGGCGTGCTCAACGTGCGCAGTGGCGCGCCAGCGCGCACCGACGCGCTGTTCCAGATCGGCTCGATCACCAAGGTGTGGACGGCGACCGTCGTGATGATGCTGGTCGACGAAGGGTTGCTGGACCTGGACACCCCGGTTGCCGAGGTACTGCCCGAGCTGCGGCTCGCCGACCCCGAGGTGACGAAGTCGGTCACGCCGCGGCACCTGCTCAACCACACCAGCGGCATCGACGGCGACGTGTTCACCGACACCGGCCGGGGCGACGACTGCCTGGAGCGCTACGTCGACGTGCTCGGCGAGGCCGGGCAGAACCATCCGCTCGGCGCCACCTGGTCCTACTGCAACTCGGGGTTCTCCGTGCTGGGCCGGGTCATCGAGAAGATCACCGGCAAGACCTGGGACCAGGCGATGCGTGACCGGCTGTTCACCCCGCTGGGGCTCACCCACACGGTGACCCTGGCCGACGAGGCCCTGCTCTTCGCCGCCGCGACCGGCCACGACGAGCGGGCCGGCGAGACCGTCCCCGCGCAGGTCTGGGCGCTGCCCCGCTCGATCGGCCCGGCCGGGCTCGTCACCTCGACCGTCGGGGACGTGCTCGCCTTCGCCCGCATGCACCTCAAGGGCGGCGTCGCCGCCGACGGCACCCGGGTCCTGAACGAGGACTCCTGCGCGGAGATGACCACGTTCCAGGCCGACCTGCCCGACAAGTACGTCCTCGGCGACTCGTGGGGGCTCGGCTGGATCCGGTTCGGCTGGGACGGTCACCGGCTCATCGGCCACGACGGCAACACGCTCGGCCAGGCGGCGTTCCTCCGGGTGCTCCCCGACCAGGGCCTCGCCGTCACGCTGCTCACCAACGGTGGGCACAGCCGTGACCTCTACGAGGAGCTGTACCGGGAGATCTTCGCCGAGGTCGCCGGCGTCACGATGCCGGCGCCGTTCACGCCGCCCGCGGAGCCGGCGGCGGTCGACGCGACGCCGTTCGCCGGCGTCTACGAGCGGACCGGGGTGCGGGTGGACATCACGAACGGCGCGGACGGCCCACGCCTGCGGACCACGCTGCTGGGCCCGCTCGCCGAGTTCGAGCCGGATCCGGTCCAGGAGTACACACTGGTCCCCGTTGGACCGGCACTGTTCGCGATCAGGGCGCCGGAGACCCAGACATGGATGCCGGTCACCTTCTACGAGCTGCCGACCGGCGAGAAGTACGTGCACTTCGGGGCACGCGCGACACCGAGGGTGGGCTGATGCCGGCACTGAACGAGTTGCTCGCCGACATCCGCGCGCTGGTCGAGTGCGAGTCACCGTCCGCCGACCTGGCCGCCGTCGGCCGCTCGGCGGAGGTCGTCGCGCGGGTCGGCACGGCGCGCCTGGGGGTCGCGCCGGAGCGGATCGCGCTGGACGGCCGCGCCCACCTGCGCTGGCGGCTCGGCGCGGAGCCGTCGCGGGTGCTGGTGCTCGGCCACCACGACACCGTGTGGCCGATCGGCTCGCTGGCCGACCACCCGTGCACCGTCGAGGACGGGGTGCTGCGCGGACCGGGCTGCTTCGACATGAAGGCCGGCCTGGTGATGGCGTTCCACGCGGTCGCCGGGCTCGACGGCGTCACCCTGCTCGTGACCGGCGACGAGGAGCTGGGCGCGCCCAGCTCCCGCGAGCTGATCGAGAAGGAGGCCAGGGCGGCGTCCGCCGCACTGGTACTGGAGGCGTCCGCCGACGGCGGCGCGCTCAAGACCGAGCGCAAGGGCATCTCGCTGTACGAGGTGGGCGTGGTCGGCCGGGCCGCGCACGCCGGGCTCGAGCCGGAGCGCGGGGTGAACTCCACGGTCGAGCTGTCCCACCAGGTGCTGGCCGTCAGCGCGATCGCCGACCCGTCGGCCGGCACCACGGTCACGCCGACCGCCGCCCGCGCGGGCACCACCACCAACACCGTGCCCGCCGCCGGGTCGTTCGCGGTCGACGTACGCGCCAGGACACAGCGGGAGCAGGACCGGGTCGACCGGGCGATCCGGGCGTTGCCGCCGGTGCTGCCCGGCGCGCGGATCGAGGTCACCGGCGGCCCGAACCGGCCGCCGCTCGAGGCGGCCGCCTCGGCGGCCCTGTACGAGCGGGTGTGCGGGATCGCCGCGCGCCTCGGCATGCCCGAACCGGGCAGTGCCGCGGTCGGCGGCGGCTCGGACGGGAACATCACCGCGGGTGTCGGCACCCCCACCCTCGACGGACTCGGCGCGGTCGGCGGCGGCGCGCACGCGGCCGACGAGCACGTCCTGGTAGACGAGCTGCCCGGCCGGACCGCGCTGCTGCGCGCACTGGTCGAGGACCTGCTGGCGGACTCGACGAACCCGCTCCTCGGTTCTGGTGCGACACGACCATGACCGGCCCCGACGAGGACAGGAGCATGAGCGGCATGAACACCGCGACCGACTCGAGTGAGACCGTGGCGACCGGGCTCGACCACGCCGTGCACGCGGCGAGCACGGCGGCGCGGAAGGCCGGCGTCGCGGTGCGCGAGCTCACGGACCTCACCGAGCTGAACCAGGTGGTCGAGCTGTTCGCCGTCATCTGGGGCCGCGCCGCGAACCCGCCGGTGACGATCGAGCTCCTCCGTGCCTTCACCAAGGCCGGCAACTACGTGGCCGGGGCGTTCGAGGACGACCGCATGGTGGGTGCCTGCGTCGGCTTCTTCCACGAACCGGCCGGGGAGGCGCTGCACAGCCACATCGCCGGCGTGTCGCCGGTCGCCACCGGCCGCAGCGTGGGTTTCGCGCTCAAGCTGCACCAGCGGGCGTGGGCGCTCGCGCGCGGGGTGGCCGAGATCGCCTGGACCTTCGACCCGCTGGTGGCACGCAACGCCTACTTCAACCTGGCGAAGCTCGCCGCGCGCCCGGCCGAGTACCTCACGAACTTCTACGGCCCGATGCTCGACGCCATCAACGGCGACCACGACTCCGACCGGCTCCTGGTGAGCTGGCGGCTCCGCGACCCCGCCGTGGCCATCGCGAGCACGGGTGGCGGCGTCGGCGCCGTCGCGGCGGACGAGGTCGCGGCGGGCGCGGTGTACGCGCTGACCATCGGCGACGACGGTGGCCCGGTGCCCGGCCGGCTCGACGGCGCGACCTCGCTCGTCGCCGTGCCGAGGGACATCGAGGGGCTCCGTACGGTCGACCCCGGGCTGGCGCGCCGGTGGCGGGTGGCCGTGCGGGACGCGCTCACCGGGCTGGTGGGCGCCGGTGGCCGGATCGACGGGTTCGACCGGGCCGGCTGGTACGTCGTGCGGAGGGAATCATGAAGCTGACCGGAGTGGAACTGCGCCGCGTCGAGATGCCGCTGGTGGCGCCGTTCCGGACCTCCTTCGGCACCGAGACGACCCGCGACATCCTGCTGGTGCGCGTGGTCACGGACGACGCCGAGGGCTGGGGCGAGTGCGTGGCGATGAGCGGCCCGCTGTACTCCTCGGAGTACGCCGACGCGGCCGCGGACGTGATGCGGCGCTTCCTGGTCCCGGCGTTGACGGCGGCTCCGCTGGCGGGGGCGCACGCGGTCGCGGGCGTGCTGGCGCCGTTCAAGGGGCACCGCATGGCCAAGGCGGCGCTGGAGACGGCGGTGCTGGACGCGGAGCTGCGTGCGGAGGGCCGCTCGTTCGGCCGCGAGCTGGGCGCCGTGCACGACCGGGTGCCGTGCGGGGTGTCGGTCGGCATCATGTCGTCGGTGCCGGAGCTGCTCGACGCCGTGGGCGGCTACCTGGCCGAGGGCTACCTGCGGATCAAGCTCAAGATCGAGCCCGGCTGGGACGTCGAGCCGGTCCGCGCGGTGCGTGAGCGCTACGGCGACGACGTCCTGCTGCAGGTCGACGCGAACACGGCCTACACCCTGGGCGACGCGCGGCATCTGGCCCGGCTGGACGACTTCGGGCTCCTCCTGATCGAGCAACCGCTCGACGAGGAGGACGTGCTCGGCCATGTGGACCTGGCCCGACAGATCCGGACGCCAGTCTGCCTGGACGAGTCCATCACCTCGGCGCGCGATGCCGCGGCCGCGATCCGGCTGGGCGCCTGCCAGGTGGTGAACATCAAACCCGGGCGGGTCGGCGGGTACCTCGAGGCGCGTCGCATCCACGACGTGTGCGTGGCACACGGTGTACCGGTGTGGTGCGGTGGGATGCTGGAGACCGGCCTCGGCCGTGCGGCCAATCTCGCTCTCGCCGCCCTGCCCGGGTTCACCCTGCCGGGCGACACCTCGGCGTCCGGCCGCTACTACGCCGCGGACGTGACCGAGCCGTTCGTCCTCGACGACGGCCATCTCGATGTGCCGTCGGGTCCGGGTCTCGGGGTGGTGCCGCTGCCGGACCGGCTGACCGAGATCACGCAGACGACCGAGTGGCTCGCCGGCTGAGGTTGCCGGCCCGAAAATTGTCGGATCCGACCAACCGGGTGACCGGATCTGGGGTCCGGGAACTAGTGGACGTCGGCGCGTTCGCCTAACGTGGCACTGTGCAGCGTCCGCGCGCGAGTCTTGGCCGGGTCATCGACGACCTGGGTGCCACCCTGCTCGACCTCGCGCACGGTGACCCCGATCGCGCCGGGGACATCGGCGGGGTCGTCATCCACGATCCCCTCGACCACCCTGTGCTACCGCCGCACGCGCTGGTACTCGGCATCGGGGTCGACGCCCCGGACGAGGTCGCCGCGCTCCTGCGCACGCTGGGCCGGCAGCGGGCGGTGGCACTGGTGCTCCGGGCACCGGTCCCACTCACCGACGAGGTCCGGGCCGCCGCCGACAAGGCCGGCGTCGCCGTGCTCGGGCTGAGCCGCGGCGCGCCCTGGAGCCACCTCAGCGAGATGCTCCGCTCCCTCCTCGCGGTCGGCGACGTCCGGGTGGACCAGGCGGAGTCGCTGGGCGGCCTGCCGTCCGGCGACCTGTTCGCCGTCGCCAACGCGATCGCGTCGCTGCTCGACGCGCCGATCACCATCGAGGACCGCAACTCGCGGATCCTCGCGTTCTCCGGCCGCCAGGACGAGGCCGACGCGCAACGCGTCGAGACGATCCTGGGCCGGCAGGTGCCGGAACGGCTGTCCCGGGTCCTGCACGACCGCGGGGTCTTCCGGGAGCTGCTGCGCAGTGACCGGCCCGTCTTCACCGGCCCCATCCCCGACGGCAGCGGCAGCCAGACGCTGCCGAGGGTCGCCGTCGCCGTGCGTGCCGGCGACGAGGTGCTCGGCTCGATCTGGGCCGCGGTGCCCGGCCGGCTCAGCGCGGAACGCGAGGACGCGCTGTGCGAGTCGGCCAAGCTGGTCGCCCTGCACCTGCTGCGGGTGCGTGCCGGCGCCGACGTGCAGCGGCGGGTACGGGCCGACCTGGTGAGCTCGGCACTGGAAGGCGGGGCCGGCGCCGCCGAGGCGCTGGAACGGCTGGGGCTCGCGAACCGCACGCTGCTGGTACTGGGCGTCGCACTGGACGAACGCCGCGACGAGCTGGACAGCGCGACCGTGGTCCAGGACCGCCAACGGCTCGCGGACGCCTTCGCCATGCACGTGTCGGCGATCCACCCCCGCTCGGCGGCCGCGGCCATCGGCGCGGTCACCTACGGTCTGCTACCCGGGTCCGGGGACAAGGCGGAGTCCCGCGCGGTCCGCACGCTGCAGGACTTCCTCGACCGCGTCGGCGACCGCCTGCCCGCGATCGCCGCGGTGGGACCGGTGGCGGTCGACCTGTCCGATGTGGCCCACAGCCGGTCCTGTGTGGACCGGGTGCTGCGGGTGCTGCGTGAGGGGAGCGCGCACCGGCGGATCGGCCGGCTGGACGAGCTCCAGGGCGAGGCACTGATCCTGGAGCTGCGTGACCTGGCCGCGGCCCGCGGCGACGAGCCGGCGGGCGCGCTGGCCCGGCTGATCGACTACGACCGCCGCCACCACGGCAACCTGGTGGAGACCCTCCGCGCGTGGCTGGACGCGTTCGGCGACGTCGTGGCGGCCGCGGAGTCGGTTTTCGTGCACCAGAACACCTTCCGGTACCGCCTCCGGCGGGTCGCGGAGGTCGGCGAGTGCGACCTGAGCGACCCCGACCAGCGGTTCGCCGTGATGCTGCAGCTGCGGGTCCTCCGGATCTAGCCCTGATCCAGGCCTGAGCTAGTGTCCCGCGCCGGAAATCAGGCAACTAATTCGGCGGCCCAGCTTCCCGCTGGCGGCGTTGCCGGTTCGCCCAAGTACGACCCAGTACGAGGGCGAACCGGCGTCTTGCCAGCAGAAAC
>Ga0164298_10000044_pt1 | contig 66988 bp, 65 predicted proteins | sample Whisoiple_216_MG_FD_109713 | JGI IMG/M metagenome (GOLD analysis project Ga0164298, IMG submission 109713) | Unamended control soil microbial communities from upstate New York, USA - Whitman soil sample_216_MG | ecosystem: Environmental > Terrestrial > Soil > Agricultural land ...
CACGGTCATCACGCTGTTCTACGAGAACTCCACGCGCACCCGCGTCTCCTTCGAGATCGCCGGGAAGTGGATGAGTGCCGACGTCGTCAACGTGTCCTCGGGTGGGTCGAGCGTCGGCAAGGGAGAGTCCCTTCGCGACACCGCGCAGACCCTCGCCGCGGCCGGCGCCGACTGCGTGATCATCCGCCACCCAGCCTCCGGCGCCGCCCACCGGCTCGCCGACTGGCTCGCCGAGACGGGCACCTCGGTCGTCAACGCCGGCGACGGCACGCACGAGCACCCCACCCAGGCCCTCCTCGACGCCGCCACCCTGCGGGAACGGCTCGGGGACCTGGCCGGCAAGCGGGTCGGGATCGTCGGGGACGTCGTGCACAGCCGGGTCGCGCGCTCGAACGTCCACCTGCTCACCACCCTCGGCGCGCAGGTCGTCCTCGTCGCCCCGCCGACCCTCCTGCCCGTCCACGTGGACCGCTGGCCGGTCGCCGTCTCACACACCCTCGACGCCGAGCTGCCCTCGCTCGACGCCGTGATGATGCTGCGTGTCCAGCAGGAACGCATGCGCGGCGGGTTCTTCCCCTCGGCCCGCGAGTACTCGATCGCCTACGGCATGAACGAGAAGCGGCTCGGGCTGCTCCCGGACCACGCGGTCGTCCTGCACCCCGGCCCGATGCTGCGTGGCATGGAGATCTCCGCCGCCGTCGCCGACTCGCCCCGCGCGGCCATCACCCAGCAGGTGTCCAACGGCGTGCACGTCCGCATGGCCGTGCTGTACCACCTGCTCGCCCACGAAGAGGAGGTCGCGTGAGCGGAGCGAACCATCAACACAGCGTGGTGAAACCCTTGCTGTTCAAGGGAGTCCGCCCCTATGGCGAAGACAGGCAGGACCTCCTGGTGCGCGACGGCCTCATCGCCGAGGGAACGGACGCCGAGGCGGAGGTCATCGACGCCGACGGTCTCATCGCGCTACCCGGGTTCGTCGACCTGCACACCCACCTCCGCGAGCCCGGCCGCGAGGACACCGAGACGATCGAGACGGGCTCCCACGCGGCCGCGCTCGGCGGCTACACGGCCGTCTTCGCCATGGCCAACACCGACCCGGTCGCCGACAACGCGGTGATCGTCGGGCACGTCGCGCGCCGCGGCCGCGAGGTCGGCCTGGTCGACGTGCACCCGGTCGGCGCGGTGACCGTCGGCCTGCGGGGCGAGCGGCTCGCGGAGCTGGGCACCATGGCCGGCGCGGGCGTCCGGATGTTCTCCGACGACGGCCACTGCGTGGCCGACCCGCTCCTGATGCGCCGCGCGCTGGAGTACTCGACCGCCCTGGACGTGGTCATCGCCCAGCACGCCGAGGAGCCGCGCCTCACCGAGGGCGCGCAGGCGCACGAGGGCGAGCTGGCCGCCCGGCTCGGCCTCGCCGGCTGGCCCGCCGCCGCGGAGGAGGCGATCATCGCCCGCGACTGCCTGCTCGCGAGGCAGACCGGCGCCCGCCTGCACGTCTGCCACGTCTCGACGGCCGGCTCGGCGGAGCTGATCCGGTGGGCCAGGGGCCAGGGCATAACCGTGTCCGCCGAGGTCACCCCGCACCACCTGCTGCTGGACGACGAGCGCCTGGCCACCTACGACCCGGTCAACAAGGTCAACCCGCCCCTGCGCACGGCCGCGGACGCCAAGGTCCTGCGCGAGGCACTGGCCGAGGGCGTCCTCGACTGCGTGGCCACCGACCACGCGCCGCACGCCCCGCAGGACAAGGACTGCGAGTGGTCCGCGGCCCGCCCCGGCATGCTGGGCCTGCAGACCGCGCTCTCCGTCGTGGTCCGCACGATGGTCGAACCGGGCCTGCTCGACTGGCGCGGCGTCGCGCGGGTCATGAGCGAGCGGCCGGCCGAGATCGCCGGCCTCACCGACCAGGGCCGCCCGCTCGACGCGGGCGAACCGGCCACGCTCACCCTGGTCGACCCCGCCGCGACGTGGACGGTCCGGGGCGCCGAGCTGGCCAGCATCGCCACCAACACCCCGTACGAGGGCATGACGCTGCCCGGCCGGGTGGTCACCACGGTCCTCCGCGGCCGGCTGACCGCACACGAAGGAAAGGTGAGGGTATGAGTCAGGCCGCTCTCGTACTGGAGGACGGCAGGGTCTTCCGGGGCGCCTCGTTCGGCGCGACCGGTGAGACGCTCGGCGAGGTCGTCTTCTGCACCGGCATGACCGGCTACCAGGAGACTCTGACCGACCCGTCCTACCACCGCCAGATCGTCGTCGCGACGGCCCCGCAGATCGGCAACACCGGCTGGAACGACGAGGACGACGAGTCGAGCCGCATCTGGGTCGCGGGCTACGTCGTCCGTGACCCGGCCAGGACCCCCTCCAACTGGCGCGCCCGGCGCACCCTCGACGACGCGCTCGTCGAGCAGGGCGTCGTGGGCATCGCGGGCGTGGACACCCGCACGCTGACCCGGCACATCCGGGAGCTCGGCGCCATGCGCGGCGGCGTCTTCTCCGGCGACGCCCTCACCAGCGTCGACGAGATGCGTGAACGGGTCCTCGCAAGCCCCCAGATGGTCGGTGCGGACCTGGCGGGCCAGGTGACGACCCAGGAGTCGTACGTGGTCCGACCAGTCGCTGAGATGCGGTTACGCGTCGCGGCGCTGGACGTCGGCATCAAGACCAACACCCCGCGGATGATGTCGGAGCGGGGCATCGAGACCCACGTCCTGCCGGCGCACGCCACCATCGACGACGTCCTGGCGCTCGAACCGGACGGCTTCTTCCTGGCCAACGGCCCGGGGGACCCGGCCACCACCGACGGTCCGGTGGCGCTGACGAGACAGGTCCTCGAACGCGAGATCCCGACCTTCGGCATCTGCTTCGGCCACCAGATCCTCGGCCGCGCGCTGGGCCTGTCCACCTACAAGCTGCGCTACGGCCACCGCGGCATCAACATCCCGGTCATCGACGTGGCCACCGGCCGGGTCGCGATCACCGCGCAGAACCACGGCTTCGCCATCGAGGGCGAGCCCGGCCAGCGGTTCGACACCCCGTTCGGCACCGCGGCGATCAGCCACTACTGCCCGAACGACGGCTGCGTGGAGGGCGTCCGCGCCCAGGACGTGCCGGCGTTCTCGGTCCAGTACCACCCGGAGGCGGCGGCCGGACCCCACGACGCCGCCCCCCTGTTCGACGAGTTCGTAGCCCTGATGGAGGCCCGGCGTGCCCAAGCGTGACGACATCGAGCACGTCCTCGTGATCGGCTCAGGGCCGATCGTGATCGGTCAGGCGTGCGAGTTCGACTACTCCGGCACCCAGGCGTGCCGGGTGCTGCGGGAGGAGGGCCTGCGGGTCAGCCTGGTCAACTCCAACCCGGCGACGATCATGACCGACCCCGAGTTCGCCGACGCGACCTACATCGAGCCGATCACCCCGGACTTCGTCGAGAAGGTGATCGCCAAGGAACGGCCGGATGCCCTCCTCGCGACCCTGGGTGGCCAGACCGCGCTCAACACCGCGGTGGCCCTGCACGAGCGGGGCGTGCTGGAGAAGTACGGCGTCGAGCTGATCGGCGCGGACATCGAGGCCATCCAGCGAGGCGAGGACCGGCAGCGGTTCAAGGACATCTGCGCCGCGGTCGGTGCGGAGACCCCGCGCAGCGCCGTGTGCCACACGATGGACGAGGTCCGCGCGACGGTGACCGACCTCGGTCTCCCGGTGGTCATCCGGCCCTCGTTCACCATGGGCGGCCTCGGTTCCGGCCTGGCGTACACGGCCGCGGACCTGGAGCGCATGGCCGCGTCCGGGCTCGCGGAGTCGCCGGTCCACGAGGTCCTCATCGAGGAGAGCGTCCTCGGGTGGAAGGAGTACGAGCTCGAGCTGATGCGTGACCGCAACGACAACGTCGTGGTCATCTGCTCGATCGAGAACATCGACCCGATGGGCGTGCACACCGGCGACTCGGTGACCGTCGCGCCCGCGATGACCCTGACCGACCGCGAGTACCAGCACATGCGCGACGTCGGCATCGCCGTGCTGCGTGAGGTCGGCGTGGACACCGGCGGCTGCAACATCCAGTTCGCGGTGCACCCGAGGACCGGCCGCCTGGTCGTCATCGAGATGAACCCGCGGGTGTCGCGATCGAGCGCGCTCGCCTCGAAGGCCACCGGCTTCCCGATCGCCAAGATCGCCGCGAAGCTCGCCATCGGCTACGCCCTCGACGAGATCCGCAACGACATCACCGGCGAGACCCCGGCGAGCTTCGAGCCCACGCTCGACTACGTGGTCGTGAAGGTGCCGCGGTTCGCGTTCGAGAAGTTCCCCGGCGCCGACCCGACCCTCACCACGACCATGAAGTCGGTCGGCGAGGCCATGTCGCTCGGCCGCAACTTCGTCGAGGCGCTCGGCAAGGCACTGCGGTCCATGGAGACCAAGGCGGCCGGCTTCTGGACCACCGCCGACCCGGAAACCGTGACTACACAAGCACTTCTGGACGCGCTCCGGATCCCGCACGACGGCCGCCTGTACACGGTGGAACGCGCGCTGCGGCTGGGGGTGAGCGTCGCCGAGGTGTCCGAGGCCTCCGGCATCGATCCCTGGTTCGTCGACCAGATCGCCTCGCTCGTCGAGCTGCGTGCCGAGATCACCGCCGCGCCCGTGCTCGACGAGCACCTGCTGCGCCGCGCCAAGCGGGCCGGCTGCTCCGACCGCCAGATCGCCGCGCTGCGGCCGGAGCTGGCGGGGGAGGACGGCGTGCGCAGCCTGCGCCATCGCCTCGGCATCCGCCCGGTCTTCAAGACGGTCGACACGTGCGCCGCCGAGTTCGCGGCCTTCACGCCGTACCACTACTCGGCCTACGAGCTGGACCCCGCCGCGGAGTCCGAGGTGGCCGAGCAGCGTGCGCGGCCGAAGGTGCTGATCCTCGGCTCGGGCCCCAACCGCATCGGGCAGGGCATCGAGTTCGACTACTCGTGCGTGCACGCCGCCATGGCACTGCGGGGCGCCGGCTACGAGACCGTCATGGTCAACTGCAACCCGGAGACCGTGTCCACCGACTACGACACCTCCGACCGGTTGTACTTCGAGCCGCTGACGTTCGAGGACGTGCTGGAGGTCGTGCACTCCGAACAGCGGTCCGGCACGGTCGTGGGCGTGATCGTGCAGCTCGGCGGCCAGACCCCGTTGGGGCTCGCGCAGCGCCTGGCGGACGCGGGCGTGCCGATCGTGGGCACCCCGCCGCACGCCATCCACCTGGCCGAGGAGCGCGGCGCGTTCGGCGAGGTGCTCACCAACGCCGGACTCCCGGCGCCGAAGTGGGGCACGGCCACGTCCTTTGCCGCCGCCAAGCGGATCGCGGACGAGATCGGCTACCCGGTCCTCGTGCGACCGTCCTATGTGCTCGGCGGCCGCGGCATGGAGATCGTGTACGACGAGGCGACCCTCGCCGGCTACATCGAGCGCGCCACCGAGGTCACGCCCGAGCACCCGGTGCTCGTCGACCGCTTCCTCGACGACGCCATCGAGATCGACGTCGACGCGCTGTGCGACGGCGAGGAGGTCTTCCTCGGCGGTGTGATGGAGCACATCGAGGAGGCCGGCATCCACTCCGGCGACTCCTCCTGCGCGCTGCCGCCGATCACGTTGGGCCGCACCGACCTGCAGAACATCCGCCGCTCCACCGAGCTGATCGCGAAGGGCATCGGCGTGCGCGGCCTGCTGAACGTCCAGTACGCGCTCAAGGACGACGTCCTGTACGTGCTGGAGGCCAACCCGCGCGCGTCGCGGACCGTGCCGTTCGTGTCCAAGGCGACCGCCACCCCGCTCGCGAAGGCCGCCGCGCGGATCATGCTCGGCGCCACCATCGAGGAACTGCGTGCCGACGGCCTGCTGCCGGACCACGGCGACGGGGCGGACCTGCCGCCGACCTCGCCGGTGTCGGTCAAGGAGGCCGTGCTGCCGTTCCACCGGTTCCGCACGCCGGAGGGCCTCGGCGTCGACTCGCTGCTCGGCCCGGAGATGAAGTCGACCGGCGAGGTGATGGGCGTCGACGCGTCGTTCGGCAAGGCCTTCGCCAAGTCGCAGACCGCGTCCTACGGCTCGCTGCCGACGAGCGGCCGGGTCTTCGTCTCGGTCGCGAACCGGGACAAGCGGGCCATGGTGTTCCCGGTCAAGCGCCTGGCGGACCTCGGCTTCGAGATCCTGGCCACCGCCGGCACCGCGGAGGTGTTGCGGCGCAACGGGATCCCGTGCACCGAGGTGCGCAAGCACTTCGAGCCGGCCAGCGACGGCGAGCAGAACATCGTCGACATCATCAAGGCGGGCGGCGTCGACATGGTGATCAACACCCCGTACGGCAACCCGGGGCCGCGCGTGGACGGCTACGAGATCCGGACCGCGGCGGTGTCGCGGGACATCCCGTGCGTGACCACGATCCAGGGTGCCGGCGCCGCGGTGCACGGCATCGAGGCGTTGATACAGCAGGACATCGGGGTGGAGTCGTTGCAGTCGCTGCAGGCGACGCTACGGAGCCAGCGATGAGGGCCCCGTTCGGCGCGCGCGTCACGACCGCCGTCTCCCTGCGTGGCCCGCTGTGCGTGGGGATCGACCCGCACACGTCACTGCTGGAGCGGTGGGGCCTGCCCGCCGACGCGAACGGGCTTGCGACGTTCGCCATGACGTGCGTCGAGGCGTTCGCCGGCGAGATCGCGGTGGTCAAGCCGCAGTCGGCGTTCTTCGAGGCGCACGGCTCGGCCGGGGTGGCCGTGCTGGAGCGGACCATCGCCGCGTTCCGGCAGGCGGGCACGCTGGTGCTGCTGGACGTGAAGCGCGGCGACATCGGCTCGACCATGTCCGCCTACGCGGAGGCGTACCTGGGGGAGGGCTCGCCACTCGCGGCGGACGCGATCACGGTGTCGCCCTACCTCGGCTTCGGCTCGCTGGCCCCTGCGCTCGACCTCGCGGAGCGCAACGGGCGAGGTGTGTTCGTGCTGGCGCTGACGTCCAACAAGGAGGGGCCGCAGGTGCAGCGGGCCCGTGACGAGAACGGCGTGAGCGTCGCCCAGACCATGGTCGACGAGGCCGCGGCACGGAACGCGGGCGCGAGCCCGCTCGGGCCGGTCGGCCTGGTGGTCGGCGCCACGGTCGGGCGGACGGAGCTGGACCTGTCCAAGCTGAACGGCACGATCCTCGCCCCCGGCTTCGGCGCCCAGGGCGCGGGTGTGGCCGACCTGCGCACGGTCTTCGGCGCGAGCCTCAAGCACGTGCTGCCCTCGTCGTCGCGGGACATCCTGCGGCACGGCCCGGACGCCACGGCCCTGCGAGACGCGGCACTGCGGGTGCGGGACTCGGTGGGCCCCCACGTGACCTGACCCGCGGCACCAGCCCGGTGTCACGAGCGTCGCGAACGGTCTGACCAGTGGCGCGCCGGCGCGCGCGACGAGTACCTACCGGTGTTCCGTGGCCACCTCGCGGCTTGCTGATGGGAAAATGTTCGTTGACTCGCGCTCCGGGTCATCTCGTGGACAAGCGGATCGCGCTCACCGTGGACGAGCGGCACCTGCTGGATGAGGCGGCTGTCCGGGAGTGAGCGCGAAGCTACCAGACCTGGGTACGGCCGGGCGGGCGTACCGGTTCACGCCGAGACGCCCGGACCCGGTATTAGGCGCGGCGTGGCTGGTCTCCGCCACGCCGCGCACGCCTGGCGTCCCGGTGGGTTCTCGCGCCCGCCGGCGGCCCGCCGATACGGCCGCCGCTCCCCTCGCGACCTGGGCTTACCCGGTCGGGGCGGATATCGGTTCCGGCGTCGTCCGCCCGCGCCGGCGATCCCGTCCCGGGGTGTCGTGGAAGTTTTCGCCGCCGGGGAGCCGTTGTCGCCGTACCATGTCGAAGCGCTTCGCGCAGCACGTGAAGTGTGGGTCAGCGACACCTGAGCCGTAGGTGTTACCGCAGGTCCAGGGGTGTTAGCTACTGAGAGTTGATCTATGCTCTTTCGCGCATCACCCACCGCACTAAGGTGGACCCGCGTTGTCACGACCTGCCGGACCTCGGTAACGTCGCGACACCGATCCGCAGAAAACCCCACCCCCCGGAGGAAATCGTGGCCCTTCCCCAGCTGACCGAGGAGCAGCGGGCCGCAGCGCTGGAGAAGGCGGCTGCCGCCCGACGCGCCCGAGCTGAGCTCAAGGAGCGCCTGAAGCGAGGTGGCACGACCCTCAAGGACGTGCTCGCTCAGGCTGACAAAGATGAGGTCCTGGGCAAGATGAAGGTCACCGCACTGCTCGAAGCCCTGCCGGGCGTCGGCAAAGTGCGTGCCCAGCAGATCATCGAGCGTCTTGAGATAGCCCCGAGCCGCCGCCTTCGCGGCCTCGGTGACCGTCAGCGCAAGGCCTTGCTCGCCGAGTTCAGCGGCGAGTGACACTCGAGGCGAATCGGAGGGGCCGGCTGGTGGTACTGGCCGGCCCCTCCGGCGTCGGTAAGAGCAGCGTCGTCCATGAGCTGCGCAAGCTTTATCCCGAGCTGTGGTTCAGTGTGTCGGCGACGACCCGCGAGCAGCGGCCGGGGGAGCGTGACGGGGTGGACTACCGCTTCGTCACCGCCGACGACTTCGACCACATGATCAAGAACGACGAGCTGCTGGAGTGGGCGGAGATCCACCGTGGCATCCACCGGTCCGGCACGCCGCGCGCGCCGATCGAGGAGCGTCTCGGTGCCGGCCTGCCGGCGCTGGTCGAGGTGGACCTGCAGGGCGCACGCAACCTGCGCGAGGCGATGCCGGAGGCGTTCCTGGTCTTCCTGTCGCCGCCAAGCTGGGAGGCGTTGGTCGAGCGGCTGGTCGGCCGCGGCACCGAGGCGCCCGAGGTCGTGGAGCGCCGGCTCCGGACCGCCAGGGAGGAACTCGCCGCGAAGTCGGAGTTCGACGCGGTCGTCGTGAACACCGACCTGAAGAGCGCGGCCGAGGACTTGCTAAAGTTGATACTTGACAAACCCTCCTCCAACGTTCTGGAGACCAGCGAGTGATCACCCCCACCGAGTTGGGCGCACTGGGCGACCCTTCGAGCCAGCAGCTCGAGGGCATCACCAACCCCCCGATCGACGACCTGCTCGACAAGGTCAGCTCCAAGTACGCGCTGGTGATCTACGCCGCCAAGCGTGCCCGGCAGATCAACGACTACTACGCGCAGCTCGGTGAGGGCCTGCTCGAGTACGTCGGCCCCCTAGTCGAGCCCGGCCCCCGCGAGAAGCCGCTGTCCATCGCGCTCCGCGAAATCCACGCCGGCCTGCTCGAGCACACCGAGGGCGAGTGAGTGAGCCGCCGGCGTCTGGACTGACGAGCACGAAGGCCTGGCGAGGTACGAGCCCTGGGTCTTCGCGCGCAGGAGGGAAGACGCCGGGGACAGGCTCGCGAACGCTGAGCGGAGCGAGGCCATGATGCTGAGTGAGCCGCCGGCGTCTGGACTGACGAGCACGGAGGCCTGGCGAGGTACGAGCCTTGGGTCTTCGCGCGCAGGAGGGAAGGCGCCGGGGACAGGCTCGCGAACGCCGAGCGGAGCGAGGCCGTGACACCCACCGAGGCCCCGCGCGTCGTTCTCGGCGTGGGCGGCGGCATCGCCGCCTACAAGGCGTGCGAGGTCCTTCGACAACTTACCGAGTCAGGTCACTCGGTCCGGGTCGTGCCCACGGCGGCGGCGCTCAACTTCGTCGGTGCCGCCACCTTCGAGGCGCTGTCCGGGCAGCCGGTGCACACCCAGGTGTTCGCCGACGTGTCCGAGGTGCCGCACGTCCGCATCGGCCAGGAGGCCGACCTGGTGCTGGTCGTCCCCGCGACCGCGGACCTGCTGGCCAGGGCCGCGCACGGGCTCGCGGACGACCTGCTCACCAACACGCTGCTGACCGCGCGCTGCCCGGTCATGCTGGTGCCCGCCATGCACACCGAGATGTGGGAGCACGCCGCCACGCGGGACAACGTGGCGACGCTGCGCTCCCGCGGTGTCGTGGTGACCGAACCCGCGAGCGGCCGGCTGACCGGCAAGGACACCGGCAAGGGCCGCCTCGCCGACCCCGCCGAGATCGTCGACCTCGCCCGGCTGCTCCTGGCCCGCCCGGACGCGCTGCCCAGGGACATGACCGCCCTGCACGTCGTGGTGTCCGCCGGCGGCACGCGGGAGCCGCTCGATCCGGTCCGCTACCTGGGCAACCGCTCGTCCGGCAAGCAGGGCTACGCGCTCGCGCGCGCCGCGGCACAGCGGGGTGCGCGGGTCACGCTCGTGGCCGCCCACACCGTCGCGCTGCCGGAGCCGGCCGGGGTGGACGTGGTTCGCGCCGGGACGGCGCTGGAGCTGCGGGACGCGATGCACGCGGTGTCACCGGGGGCGGACGTGGTGGTCATGGCGGCCGCCGTCGCCGACTTCCGGCCCGTGACCAGGGTCGAGTACAAGATCAAGAAGACCGATCGGGATCCGGACCCGGTCGGTCTCACGCGCAATCCGGACATTCTCGCGGAGCTGGTGGCCGCCCGGGCGGGTGGCCAGGTGATCGTGGGGTTCGCGGCCGAGACCGGGGACGGTGCCGCTGACGTGCTGGAACACGGGCGTGCGAAACTGAAGCGCAAGGGCTGTGACCTGCTCGTCGTGAACGCGGTCGGGGAGGGCAGGGCCTTCGAGACCGAGGACAACGCCGGTTGGCTACTGTCCTCGGACGGATCCGAACGGCCGATCGCGCTGGGTTCGAAGGTGCACATGGCGTCCGAAATATGGGATGCCGTGGTTCCACTGACTCAGAAGTGAGCGTTGCTCGATCCCTGGTACATACTCTTCAGGCAACAAATTCTAGAAAGAGTGGTGGAGTACGTCGTGAGTGAGTCCGCAAGCCGGCTGTTCACCAGCGAATCGGTGACCGAGGGGCATCCCGACAAGATCTGTGACGCCATCAGCGACGCGGTACTGGACGCGCTGCTGTCCAAGGACCCGAAGTCGCGGGTGGCCGTCGAGACCCTCGTGACCACCGGCCAGGTGCATGTCGCGGGCGAGGTCACGACCGAGGCGTACGCGGACATCCCGTCCCTGGTGCGCGAGACGATCCTGGAGATCGGCTACGACTCGTCGGCCAAGGGTTTCGACGGCAACTCCTGCGGCGTGAACGTGGCGCTGGGCGCGCAGTCGCCCGACATCGCACAGGGTGTCGACACCGCGTACGAGAAGCGCGTGGAGAGCGACGAGGACGAGATCGCCAAGCAGGGTGCCGGCGACCAGGGCCTGATGTTCGGCTACGCGTGCACCGACACGCCGGAGCTGATGCCGCTGCCGATCGCGCTGGCGCACCGCCTGTCCCGCCGCCTGACCGGTGTGCGGAAGAACGGGACGCTGCCGTACCTGCGCCCGGACGGCAAGACCCAGGTCACCATCGAGTACGCGGGTGACCAGCCGGTCCGTCTCGACACGGTGGTCGTCTCCTCCCAGCACGCCGACGGCGTGGACCTGGAGCGCCTGCTGGGGGTGGACGTGCGTGAGCAGGTCGTGCTGCCCGAGTTGGCCGAGCTGGACCTGGACACCGACCAGGTGCGGCTGCTGGTCAACCCGACCGGCCGCTTCGTCATCGGCGGCCCGATGGGTGACGCCGGCCTGACCGGCCGCAAGATCATCGTCGACACCTACGGCGGCATGGCCCGCCACGGTGGCGGCGCGTTCTCCGGCAAGGACCCGTCGAAGGTGGACCGGTCGGCGGCGTACGCCATGCGCTGGGTCGCCAAGAACGCGGTGGCCGCCGGCCTGGCGACGCGCATCGAGGTCCAGGTGGCCTACGCGATCGGCAAGGCGGCGCCCGTCGGCCTGTTCGTCGAGACCTTCGGCACCGAGACCGTCGACCCGACGAAGATCCAGCAGTCGATCGGCGAGGTCTTCGACCTGCGCCCGGCCGCGATCATCCGCGACCTGGACCTGCTGCGTCCGATCTACAAGCAGACGGCGGCGTACGGCCACTTCGGCCGTCCGGAGCTGGACCTGCCCTGGGAGCGCACGGACCGTGCGGACGCGCTCAGGTCGCTCGCGGGCGCCTGATCCACTCCACTGGCTGTGGTACGCGGTAGCCGGTTCGCTGCCTACCGCGTACCACGAGTGGGTGTTGTACGACCTGACGTGCGGGACATGGGTGGTCCGGCACCTCGGTCGTGCGGTCCTGCAGTTCTCGTTCTGGTGGCTGGCCCTGCTGGTGCCGGGGCCGTGGTCCCTGCGGTTCTCGATGGTGGCGCTCGGGTTCCTGCTCAGCCTGTACTTCTCGATCTCCTTCATGGAGGACGCGTGTGAACGGCGCCTGCTGAAGGCCGGTTACCCCGCCGGCCTGAACCGGCGCATCCGCGAGGAGACGCCGATCGCCGACCGCGCCGCCACCGCCGCGCTGTACGCGTCGTACTACCCGCCGCGCCAGCCCTGAACTCCGAACCAGATGACAAGGGTTGCCACTGCGCGATAGTCTTTCCTTCATGGAAAGAACGAATGTGGTACGGGAGTTGAGTCGGGCCACGTTCGTGCTCGTGTCCGAGGCTCAGCGGGGCATGGCCAGGGCGTTCGACGCGCCCCGGGTCGGTGTGCTGCGGGTCGTGGCGGACGGGCCGCAGCGCCCCAGCGAGATCGGCGAGCGGCTCGACATGGCGCCCTCCTCGGTCACCCGCCACGTGCAGGCACTCGAGGACGCCGGTCATGTGACCGTCGAGGCCGATCCCTTCGACGCGCGCACCTGCCTCGTCGACGCGACCCCCGACGGCAGGGAGGAGCTCCACCGGCTCGAACAGCTCGGTCTCGCCGCGTTCGAGCAGGTCGTCGCCGACTGGGACGTCGACGACCTCGCCGCGCTCACCCGCCTCCTTGGCCGCCTCACCGAGGACTGGGCCGAGCGCGGCACCGCCGCCCGCCGCCCGGCCCGCCCGGGCAAGGCTCCACGCTGGCGCTACCGCCCGAAGGAGGGGGACCAACCATGATCAAATGGGTTCTGGCCGCTCTCTCCGCCTTCCAGCTCCTCATCGCCGTCCTGCTCCTGCTCAACTGGGACGACACCGTCGAGTCCTTCACCGGCAGGGCCTTCGCACCCACCCGAGCCGCGGCCGAGGGCGCGGCACTGGGGTCGCTCGGCATCCACGTCGTCCTCGCCGTGCTCTACCTCGTGCTCGCGATCAGGATCCCCGCCGGCCGCCGCGGCACCCGGATCCGCGCGACCGTCCTGCTCGCGATCACCGTCGTCGCCGGCGTCGCCACCCTGTTCACCATTCCCGACGCGACGTCGCTCAACCCGGTCGGCATCGTCCTCGCCGTCGTCGCGCTGGGACTCCTGTGGGTGCCGTCCCGCGCGAAGCACCCCCGATGACCTGCCTCGATCAGGTGTTCTGGTAGACCAGCGGCCATGACCGGCGTGCGCAAGGGGGAGATGCGGCCGGCGGCCACCCTCCCGGTCGCCCGTGTGTACGTCGACGTCCCGCTCGCCCATCTCGACCGGCCCTTCGACTACCTCGTGCCGGACTCGCTCGACGAGGCCGCCGTGCCCGGCTGCCGCCTGCGGCTGCGCTTCGCCGGCAAGCAGGTCGACGGGTTCCTCCTCGAACGGGTCGCCGAGTCCGAGTTCAACGGCCGGATGGAGTACCTCGGCAAGGTCGTCTCCGCCGAGCCCGTGCTCACCCCGGACCTCGCCGCCCTCGCCCGCGCGGTCGCCGACCGCTACGCCGGCATGATGATCGACGTCCTCCGGCTCGCGATCCCGCCCCGGCACGCCAAGGTCGAGGCCGAGCCCCCGCGGGAGACCCCCGAGAAGCCCGTGGCGCCCGATACCGCCGCGTGGGCCCGCTACCCCCGCGGACCGGCGTTCGTCGACGCACTGCGCAACGGGCGCCAGGCACACGCCGTCTGGCAGGCCCTGCCCGGCGAGGACTGGCCGGCCCGGCTGGCCGAGCTGGCCGCCACCGCCGCGGCCGGCGACCGCGGCGCGGTCCTCGTCGTGCCCGACTACCGGGACGCCGCCCGCCTGCATGCCGCGTGCGTCGAGAGAGCGGGCGAGGACAACGTCGTCGCACTGTCCGCCGACGCCGGCCCCGCCAAGCGGTACCGGGCGTGGCTGGCCGTCAAGCGCGGCGCGGCCCGGATCGTCGTCGGGACGCGCGCCAGCGTGTTCGCGCCCGTCCGGCGCCCCGGCCTGTTCGTGGTGTGGGACGACGGCGACGACCTGCACGCCGACCCGCACGCGCCGTACCCGCACGTCCGTGACGTGCTGATCCAGCGTGCCCACACCAGCGGCGCGTCGCTGCTCGTCGCCGGGTTCGCACGGACGGCCGAGGCCCAACTGCTCGTCGAGTCCGGCTGGGCGCCCGAGATCGTCGCCGCCCGTGACGAGCTCCGGAAGGCGGCGCCGCGGATCACCTCGCTGGGGGAGACCGACCAGCAGCTGGCCCGCGACCCGGCCGCCCGCGCGGCCCGCATCCCGTCCGTGGCGTTCGAGGCGGCCAGGGACGCGCTCGGGCAGGGCCGGCCGGTGCTGGTGCAGGTGCCGCGTGGCGGGTACGTGCCGGCGCTCGCGTGCCAGCAGTGCCGCGCCCCGGCCCGCTGCCGCCGTTGCGCGGGACCCCTGGGCCTGCCGACCGGGGCCGAGGCGCGCCCGCCGACCTGCCGCTGGTGCGGCGTGCCCGACACGGCGTTCCGGTGTGGCGACTGCGGCTCCCGCCGGCTGCGCGCGATCGTCGTCGGCGCGAAGCGGACCGCGGAGGAGCTGGGACGCGCGTTCGCCGACGTGCCGGTCCTGGCCTCGGGCGGCGCGGAGGTACTGAAGGCGGTCGACGACCGTCCCGCGCTGGTCGTCGCCACACCGGGCGCCGAACCGGTCGCCGACTATGGCGCCGCGCTGCTGCTGGACGGCTGGGCGCTGCTGGGCCGCGCCGACCTGCGGGCGACGGAGGAGACACTGCGGCGCTGGATGACCGCCGCCGCACTGGTCCGCGCGGACGGCCGGGTGGTCGTGCTGGCCGAGTCGGGAATGCCGGCGGTGCAGGCCCTGGTCCGGTGGGACCCCGTGTGGCACGCGAGCCAGGAGCTGGCGGCACGCACGGAGCTGGGCTTCCCGCCCGCGGTGCGCATGGCGTCGGTGGACGGCCCCCGGAAGGCGCTCGCGGCGTTCCTCGACGAGCTGAAGCTCCCGGCGTCGGGGGAGGTCCTGGGCCCGGTCCCCCTGGGCGAACCCGACCGCGACGGCAACACGGAGAAGGAACGCGCCCTGGTCCGCACCACCCGCGCCGACGGCCGCGCCCTGGCCGCCGCGCTCACCACGGCCCAGCACGCCCGCACGGCCCGGAAGGAGCCGGACTCCATCCGGGTCCGGCTCGACCCACTGGAACTGATCTAGCTGGTGCCCTGAGTCGGAAGTTCGGCGCACTTTCTCGACGGCCCAGCTTCCCGCTGGCGGCGTTGCCGAAGTCCCGAGCACAACGAGGGCGTTCCGGCGCCTTGCCAGCGGAAACCTGGATCCGCCGACAAGCACGCCAACTCAGGAGACCAGTGAGCCGCCGGAGACCTGCCCCCTGGTTCGGCGGCCCAGCTTCCCACCGGCGGCGTTGCCGAAGGCCCGAATCCAACGAGGGCCTTCTGGCGCCTTGCCAGCGGGCCTGGATCCGCCGACAAGCACACCAACTCCCGACTCAGAAGACCAGTGAGCGCCGGAGACCTGGCGGCTGGTTCGGCGGCCGAGCTTCCCGCCGGCGTGTTGCCGGTCCGTCCAGCGCGGGACGCTAACGAGGCTTTCCCATCGCCCCGACCGGCAGGATCGTCGCCGGGTCGTAGGTGAGGAAGCCGTCCGTGAGCGCGGCGCCGGCGCTGTTGCGTGCCTGGACCTCGACCTGGTCGCCGACCGCGAGCGCGCCGACGTCCATGACGAACAGCCCGTCCCGCAGGAGCGGCGGCTGGTTCGAGCGCACCTTGGCGTCCCGGGTGACCACCCAGCACTCCAGCGCGGCCGCGCCCGTCGCCACGCCGGCCAGGACACCCGCCTGCGTCAGTAACAGCCCCTCGATCCGGACGCGGCCGTCGGGCGTGCCGGCGATCGGCATCGACGCGCCGGTGGGGTCCGACACGGTGACCTTGTTCGCGCTGACCTCGCAGAACCCGGGTCTGCCGTCTTCCGCGCGGAACGCGACGATCCGGAGGTCGTCGCCTCGGGCCGCCGTGAACACCGGCTCCGGCTGCCAGTGCGGGAACTCCCGGTAGCGGACGCTGGTCGCCGCCACGTAGCCGCAGGCGCCGAGGTCGTGGTCGGTCTGCCGGTCCGGCGCGGTGAAGGTGAGCGACGCGGCGGCCGGGGTCGAGCCGGGCCGGTTGGTGGGGCTTGCCGCCAGGTGGAGGGCGCCGATGCCCGCGACCATCGCGACCACGGAGGCCGCGACGGCCTGCGGTGCCCGGTACCGGGCACGCGACCTCCCCGCGTTCACCCTCGTCCGGATGCGCTCACGGACTTCGGGGGGCAGCGTCCTGCGCGGTGGCAGGTCGAGATCGTTCATGACGGTTCCTTCAGCTTCGTGCGCAGGCGGGCTCGTGCCCGGGAGAGTCGGGAGCGGACACTGACCTCGGCGACCCCGAGCAGTTCCGCCGCGTCGGCCGTGGACAGCTCGCCGAGCAGGCACAGCTCGACCGCCTGCCGCTCGGCCCGGGGCAGCGACCGGACGGCCGCGAGAACCTCGACCATCCGCGCGTCCTCGTCGACGCGGTGGACGACGTCGTCGGCGTGGTCGGCCACGACCGTGGCCGCCGGCATGCGCCGCACCGCCCGTCGGTACCGGGTCGCCCCGCGCCACTCGTCGCGGGCGAGGTTGCCGGCGACCGTGTACAGCCAGGGCAGGGCCGAGTCCCGGACGAGGCGGATGTCCGCGCACCGGCGCCAGGCCACCAGGAACGTGCTGGACGTGAGGTCCTCGGCGAGGCTCCACGACGCCGTCAGCCGGTACGCGTGGTTCCACACCGCCTCGACGTGCCGCTCGAACAGCTCACCGAAAGCCGTCCGGTCACCCCCGGCGGCACGGGTCCACAGCTCGTGGTCGGAAGCGATGGCGGGCCCCCGGGGTGGGTTGGCGATGGTCACATCGGGAAGTGGCCGCTGCGGCGCTGACCGTTGCGGCACGCCGGGCGACGACCCGGTGGACCGATCGACCGTGTTGCCAGGCCGGCACTCTCCGTTGCCTCTTCACACGACTGAATAGACTGGCGTCCGCCGCTCACGCGAGAACCGATCGGAGCAATGTGACCGTCCAGCCCATCCGCCTCTTCGGCGACCCCGTGCTGCGCACTCCCGCCGCCGCGGTCGTCGACTTCGACAAGGAGCTGGCCACCCTCGTCAAGGATCTCTGGGACACCATGGAGGACCAGGACGGCGCCGGGCTGGCCGCGCCGCAGCTCGGTGTCGGCCTGCGGGTCTTCACCTACCACTGCGACGGGTTCGCCGGCCACCTCGTCAACCCGACCTGGACCTCCGTCGGCGACGAGACCCAGCTCGGCGAGGAGGGCTGCCTGTCCATCCCGGGCCAGTACTGGGACTGCGTCCGCGCGAAGAACGTCGTGGCCAGGGGCTGGAACATGCACGGTGAGCCGGTCGAGATCGAGGGGACCGACCTGCTGGCCCGCTGCCTGCAGCACGAGACCGACCACCTCGACGGCGTCCTGTTCCTCGACCGGCTCGACGCCGATACGCGCAAGGCGGCGATGAAGGCCATCCGCGAGTCCGACTGGTTCGACGGCGGCGTGCCCACGATCAAGCAGAGTCCTCACTCCCTGTTCGGCGGTGCCTGAGTAGATGCGGTTGGTATTCGCTGGCACGCCAGAGGTCGCCCTGCCTTCGCTGCGGGCGTTCCTGGACTCCGACCGGCACGAGGTCGTCGCCGTGGTCACCCGGCCCGACGCGCCGGCGGGCCGCGGGCGTCACCTGGTGCGGTCGCCGGTCGGCGCGCTGGCCGACGAGCACGGCATCGAGGTACTCACCCCGCCCAAGGCGTCCGACCCGGCGTTCCTGGACCGGCTGCGCGAGCTCGAGCCCGACGCCTGCCCGGTCGTCGCCTACGGGGCCCTGTTGCCGCAGAAGGCGCTGGACATCCCGCCGCACGGCTGGATCAACCTGCACTTCTCGTTGCTCCCCGCCTGGCGCGGCGCCGCACCGGTGCAGGCCGCGATCCGGCACGGCGACGAGATCACCGGCGCCAGCGCGTTCCGGATCGTCAAGGAGCTGGACGCCGGGCCGGTGTTCGGCGTGCTGACCGAGGCCATCCGCTCCGACGACACCGCGGGCGTGCTGCTCGACCGTCTCGCCGAGGCGGGCGCCGGGCTCCTGTTGTCCACATTGGACGGTATCGAGGACGGCACCCTGCTGGCCGTCGAGCAGCCGGCCGACGGCCAGAGCTACGCCCCGAAGATCGCCACCGAGGACGCGAAGCTCGACTTCACCGCCCCTGCCATCGCGGTGGACCGGCTGGCCCGCGCGGTCACCCCCGAACCCGGCGCGTGGGCGGAGTTCCGCGACGAGCGGATCAAGCTCGGCCCGGTGAAGCGGGTCGTGGCGGACGGGCTCGCACCCGGGGAGCTGCGGGTGGAGCGCAAGCGAGTACTCGCCGGCACGGCGACCGACCCGGTCGCGCTCGGCGAGGTCCAGGCACCGGGCAAGAAGCGGATGGCGGCCACCGACTGGGCGCGAGGGGCGCGAGTAGAACCAGGAGAGCGGCTGAAGTGACCCAACCACGACGGCGCCCGGCGAGGTTCTCCCGGCCGCGGACGCCACATCCGCCCAAGCAGCGGTCGGGCCCGGCGAGACCGCCGGTCGACGACCCGGCCCGCCAGGCCGCGCTGGACACGCTGCGCGAGGTCCGCGCGCGGGACGCGTACGCGAACCTGCTGCTGCCGCAGATCCTGCGGGAGCGCCGGATCACCGGCCGGGACGCGGCGCTGGCGACCGAGCTGGCGTACGGCGCCTGCCGGTGCATCGGCCTGCTGGACGAGGTGCTGGCGGCCTGTGTGGACCGTCCGTTGGCCAAGGTGGAACCGGCGCTGCTGGACGTGCTGCGGCTGGGTTGCTACCAGCTGTTGAGGACCCGTATCCCGTCGCACGCGGCCGTCGCGTCCACTGTGGACCTGGTGCGGGCCGAGCACGGCTCGCGCAGCAGCGGCTTCGTGAACGCGGTGCTGCGCAAGGTGTCCGAACGCTCCGAGGAGGAGTGGATGGACGACCTGGCGCCGGACCCCGAGGAGGACCGCATCGGCAACCTCGCCATGCGGGAGGCCCATCCGCGGTGGGTTGCGCGCGCGTTCGCCGACTCGCTGGGATCGATGGGTGACGAGCTGAGGTCCGCCCTGGCCGCCGACAACGAGCGGCCCGCGGTGCACCTGGTGGCCAGGCCGGGGGAGATCACGGCGGAGGAGCTGGCGGCCATGACCGGCGGCGAGGTCGCGCCGTACTCGCCGTACGGGGTACGGCTGCCGGCCGGCGCGGGCGACCCGGCGGGCCTGGACCCCGTGCGTGAGCGGCTGGCGTCGGTGCAGGACGAGGGCAGCCAGCTGTGCGCGGTGGCGCTGACGAGGCCGCCCGTCGAGGGCTCGGACGAGCGCTGGCTGGACCTGTGCGCCGGCCCGGGCGGCAAGTCGGCGTTGCTGGGTGCGCTGCTGGGCATCCAGGGCGGCCGGCTGGACGCGGTGGAGAAGGCCCCGCACCGGGCACGGCTCGTGGAACAGGCGACCGAGGGCCTGCCGATCGTGGTGCATGTCGGCGACGGTCGTTCGCCGGCGGCGTTGGGGCTGGGCGCGGAGACGTTCGACCGGGTGCTGGTGGACGCCCCGTGCACGGGCCTCGGCTCGCTGCGGCGGCGGCCGGAGGCCCGGTGGCGCCGGCAGCCGTCGGACGTGGGTGAGCTGACGAAGCTGCAGCGGGAGCTGCTGCTGACGGCGGTCGAGCTGACGAGGCCCGGCGGCGTGATCGGCTACGTCGTGTGCTCCCCGCACCTGTCGGAGACGATCGGCATCGTGTCGGACGTGATCCGCAAGACCGGCGTGACCGCACTGGACGCCCGCGAGTCGTTCCCGGACATGCCCGACCTGGGCGCCGGCCCATACGTCCAGCTGTGGCCCCACCGCCACGGCACCGACGCGATGTTCTGCGCCCTACTCCAAAAGTGACCAACGACCCCCACCCGCGAGTCCCGCGTTCACCCCTACCGAGTCCCGCGTTCGCGCATACCGAGTTGCGGTTTCGTGCTGATCTTGGCCCGGGCCGTGTGCACGAAACCGCAACTCGATGTGTCTGAACGCGGGACTCGCTATGTTTGAACGCGGGACTCGCGGGTTTGGGTGGGGGGTCGTAGCGTCGGGGGGTGTCGATCTCGGGGTATGTCGCGGTTGTGTCGATGGGTGGGACCATTGCCATGGCGCCCAGTGCCAGTGGGGGGATCGTGCCGGCGCTCGGGGCTGACGACCTCGTCGCCTCGGTGCCCGGGCTTGCCGAGCTGGACGTGAAGATCACCACGGAGTCCCTGCGGTCCCTGCCCAGTCCTTCACTCGGGTTCGCCGATCTCGTCGCGCTCTCCAGGCGGGTTCAGCAGGAGATCGCCAAGGGTGCCACCGGTGTCGTGATCACGCACGGGACCGACACCATCGAGGAGACCGCCTTCTTCCTCGACGTCACCGTCCCGGCCGACGCGCCCGTCGTCGTCACCGGGGCCATGCGGCACCCGCACTCCGCCGGACCCGACGGTCCCGCCAACCTCTACGCAGCCATCCGTGTCGCGCTCTCGCCGAACGCCCGCGGCCTCGGCGCCCTCGTGGTCATGTCCGACGAGATCCACGGCGCCCGGTTCGTCCGCAAGTCGCACACCAGCAGCACCGGCGCCTTCGTCTCGCCCGGCTTCGGGCCCCTCGGCCTGCTCGTCGAGGGCGACCCGCGCATCCGCGGCGCCGCACGCATCGGCCTCACGCTCCCCGCCGAGGTGGGCGACGTCCGCGTCGGGCTCATCACCGTCGCCATGGGGGACGACGGCGCGCTCCTCCGGCGCGCCGGTGACCTCTTCGACGGCCTCGTCATCGCCGGGCTCGGTGCGGGACACGTCCCCGCCGCGATGGTGCCGGTCGTCGCCGAGCAGGCCGCGCGGGTGCCGGTCATCCTCTCCACGCGGACCGGCGCCGGCTCGGTCCTGCGCCACACCTACGGCTACCCGGGCTCCGAACGCGACCTGCTCGACCGCGGCCTCATCCAGTCCGGCTTCCTCGACCCCGCCAAGTCACGGGTGCTGCTGACGCTGCTGCTCGCCGCACATGCCGACAGACAGCGGATCGCCGAGGCGTTCGACCTCTACCGGTGAGGCAAGCAGCGCCCTACCGGGGGGTAATAGGCTCGTGCCGTGCCACGAGAACCCATGATCGCGCCCAGCATCCTCGCCGCGGACTTCGCCCGGCTCGCCGAAGCGGCCGACGCCGTCAAGGGCGCGGACTGGTTGCACGTCGACGTCATGGACGGGCACTTCGTCCCCAACCTGACCCTCGGCCTCCCGGTCGTCGAGGCGATTCTCAGGAGTACCGAGATCCCCGTCGACTGCCACCTCATGATCGACGACCCCGACCGGTGGGCGGTCGGCTACGCCGAGGCCGGCGCCCACAACGTCACGGTCCACGTCGAGGCCGCCGCCGACCCGGTCAAGATCGCCCACGACCTGCGGGCCGCGGGGGCCAGGGCCGGCCTGTCGGTCAAGCCGAGGACGCCTTTCGAGCCGTACGTGGAATTGCTGCGGCACTACGACACGTTGCTCGTGATGTCGGTCGAGCCAGGGTTCGGCGGGCAGGAGTTCACCCCCGCGGTGCTCGACAAGGTGCGCAGGGCCCGGCAGCTGGTGGACGCCGGGGAACTACGGGTGCTGGTGGAGATCGACGGGGGCATCAACTCCGACACGATCGAGCAGGCCGCCGAGGCCGGCGTCGACTGCTTCGTCGCGGGCTCCGCGGTCTACGGGGCGGAGGACGCGGCCAAGGCGGTCGAGGCACTGCGGGAACAAGCCAGAAGGGCGATGTAGACAGGTGTTCACGGGGATCGTCGAGGAACGCGGCGAGGTCGTCGCCGTCCAGGACCTGCCGGACGCCGCGCGCGTCACCATCGCCGGCCCGCTCGTCACCAGCGACGCGCGGCTCGGCGACTCCATCTCGGTCAACGGCGTGTGCCTGACCGTCGTCGAGGTGGCCGACGGCGCGTTCACCGCGGACGTCATGCGGGAGACGCTCGTGCGCAGCAGCCTGGACAAGATCACGCCGGGTGAGCCGGTCAACCTGGAGCGCGCGGCCGAGGTCGGCAAGAGGTTCGGCGGGCACATCGTCCAGGGCCACGTCGACGGGACCGGCGTGATCCTGTCGCGGGAGACGTCCCCGCACTGGGACCTCGTGCGCGTCGGCATCCCGCATCGGCTCGCCCGCTACCTGGTCGAGAAGGGCTCGATCACGGTCGACGGGGTCTCGCTCACGGTCGTCGACGTGGTGGACACCGAGAACGGCGCCGAGTTCAGCGTGAGCCTCATCCCGGAGACCCTCCGCGCCACCACGCTCGGTGTCCGGGCCCCCGGTGACCGGGTCAACCTGGAGGTCGACGTGGTCGCCAAGTACGTGGAGAGGTTGGCCGCGCCACACTTGGCGGGCAACGGGCCCGCGGCGGAGGAGAATGGCGTTACGGCGGAGGAGGCGGGGTCATGAGCGGAGCTTGCGAGGCGTTCCGGCGCCGCGGAGCGGGCGAGGGGGCGTAATGACCGACATCGAGGGTGTCGAACAGGCGATCTCGGACATCGCGGCGGGACGACCGGTGATCGTGGTCGACGACGAGGACCGCGAGAACGAGGGCGACCTGATCTTCGCGGCCGAGAAGGCCACACCCGAGCTGCTGGCGTTCATGGTGCGCTACACCTCCGGGTACATCTGCGTGCCGCTGACCGAGGCCGACTGCGACCGCCTCGACCTGCCGCCCATGTTCCACACCAACCAGGACCGGCGCGGCACCGCGTACACGGTCACGGTCGACGCGCGGGAGGGCGTGTCCACCGGCATCTCCGCCGCCGACCGGGCCCGCACCATCCGGCTGCTCGCCGACAGCAAGTCCGTGGCGGGCGACTTCACCCGTCCCGGACACGTGGTTCCGTTGCGTGCCAAGGAGGGTGGCGTCCTGCGTCGCCCCGGCCACACCGAGGCGGCGATCGACCTCGCCGTGCTGGCCGGCCTGCGGCCCGCGGGGGTGCTGTGCGAGATCGTGTCGCAGAAGGACGAGGGCGACATGGCCCGCCGCGAGGAGCTGGAGATCTTCGCGGCCGAGCACGACCTGACGATCATCTCGATCGCCGACCTGATCGACTACCGGCGGCGCAAGGAGGTGCAGGTCGTCCGTGTCGCGGAGGCCCGCATCCCGACCGCGCACGGCGCGTTCCGCGCGGTCGGCTACGACTCCAAGCTGGACGGCATCGAGCACATCGCCCTGGTCTACGGCGACATCGAGGGCGGCGAGAACGTGCTGGTCAGGGTGCACTCCGAGTGCCTGACCGGCGACGTGTTCGGGTCACTGCGGTGCGACTGCGGCCCGCAGCTGGAGGCCGCGCTGGCCGCGGTCGCCGCGGAGGGGCGCGGCGTGGTGCTGTACATGCGTGGGCACGAGGGCCGGGGGATCGGTCTCATGCACAAGCTGCAGGCCTACCAGCTGCAGGACGACGGCGCCGACACGGTGGACGCGAACCTCATGCAGGGCATGCCGGCGGACGCGCGGGACTACGGGCAGGGTGCCCAGATCCTCGTCGACCTGGGCATCAAGTCGATGCGGCTGCTGACGAACAACCCGGCCAAGCGTGTCGGCCTGGACGGCTACGGCCTGACGATCGTCGACCGGGTGGCGCTGCCGATCCGCCCGAACGCCGAGAACCTCCGCTACCTACGCACCAAGCGCGACCGCATGGGTCACGAGCTGGGCGACCTGGAACTGTTCGAGAACTCCACCAACCAGGCCTGACACGGCCTAGCGATCGCCGAGCGCGGGCTTGACGTCCACGATCGGTGTGCCGTCGACCGCTTCGAGGTCGCGGACGCGCAGGCGTGGCCGCCCGGTCAGGAACCCCGCGTGCGCGGTCATCGTGGAGGACGGGATCTGCACGCCCATGATCCGGACCCGGTGCAGCCCGACCGGGTTGGGGCGGTCGGCGGAGCGGGTGCTGAACACGCCGGTCAGCGGGTTCTTCCTGCTGTCCCGCGGGTGGACGGCCAGTACGTCCCGGTCCGCCTGGTGGAGCCAGGTCAGCACGATGATGTCGGTGCCGACCCGCAGGTCGGCCAGGCCCGTCGCCATCTCCGGGCGGAACACCAACCAGGCCTCGGGCGCGCCTTCGCGCCCCTGCTTCGGCGCCCTGGCCCGGTCGGTGAGCGGAGACTCCACGTGTCCGATCGGGTTGAGCTGGTAGGTCACGAAACCCTCCTTGGGTGTCACGCAGGGTGGGGAGGATACTGCCGGTGTGAGTGGTGAAGGCCGTCCCGAGGTCGAGGTTCAGGAGTGCGAGGGCATCCGCCTCGCCATCGCCGCCACGCGGTGGCACGAGAAGATCACGTCGACGCTGCTCGATCGTGCCCTGGCCGCTGCGGCCAAGGCGGGGATCAAGGAGCCGACCGTGGTTCGCGTCCCCGGCGCGGTTGAGCTCCCGGTAGTCTGCCAGGCCCTTGCCAAGCACCATGACGCGGTCGTCGCCCTCGGTGTCGTCATCCGCGGTGGCACTCCGCACTTCGAGTACGTGTGCGACGCCGTCACCTACGGCCTGACCCGCGTCTCCCTCGACGAGTCGACCCCGGTCGGCAACGGTGTCCTCACGGTCAACGACGAGCAGCAGGCACTGGACCGCTGCGGCCTGCCGAACTCCAAGGAGGACAAGGGGTTCGAGGCAACCGTCGCCGCGCTCGACACCGCGTTGGTCGTGCGGGGACTGCGCCAGCCCTGGATGGATCGGGGTTTCGAATGACGAGCCCGACCTACACGGCCCGTCCGCACAAGGCCCGTGTCGTCGCCGTCGCCGTCGCCGCGGTGTTCGTCGTCGCGATGACGACCGTGGCGATCCTGTTGCGTGGCTCGTCGACCGGGGTGCATTTCTACCTCTCCGACCAGATCGCGATGGCGGGGATCGGCCTGGTGCTGGCGGCCGCCGCGCTGTGGTTCGCCCGTCCCCGCATCCGCGCCGACCACGACGGCGTCGAGGTTCGCAACATGCTGGGCACCCATCACTACGGTTGGACGGACATCGAGTCGGTCAGCTTCCCCGACGGCTCGCCCTGGGCCCGCCTCGAGCTGCCGGGCGACGAGTACGTCCCGATCCTCGCCGTCCAGGCCATCGACGGCGAGCACGCCGTCACCGCGATGCGGGAGCTCCGCCGCCTCCGCCGCGAGGCGACCACCGAGTCGCGCTAGCGCCGGCCGGGTCGTCGAGGTCGGCGCCGCCGAGGAACACCGGAACTCGTTGCACCCGAACGTGTATGGCGCGCGGGGGCCGTTGTCGGCGACCGTGCGGCCATTCGGGGCTGACGTGACTGAGTGCAACGGCGCTTTCTCCATCATTCGGGTGAATGGCGCTGAACCATTCGGGTTGCGGGTGCGTAAGGCCCGTTGTTCCCTTTCAATGCCGACACACCTCGGAGGCCCGGCTTGACTGCTGTCGAACCCACCACGCCCACGAACACCCCCACGACCGCCGCCCGGTCGCGCCGCGATGTCCTGTGTGGCCTGATGGTCGCGCTCGTCGCGCCGGGGGCACTGGTCGCCGCCTGCTCGGACAGCTCGGACAGCTCGAACGGCGGCACCACGAACGGCAACACCGGCGCCCCGACCAGCGGCGGCACGTCGTCCTCCGGTCTGACCGCGCTCGACAAGGTGCCCGACGGCGGCGGCCTCGTGGTCGCCAACCCCGACGGCGGCATGATCCTCGTCGTGCGCACCGGCAGCGAGGTCAAGGCGTACAACGCCGCCTGCACGCACATGGGGACGACCGTCGCCGCGCCCGTCGACGGCGTCTCGACCTGCCCGAACCACGGCAGCCAGTTCTCCGCCGCGGACGGCTCGGTCAAGAAGGGCCCCGCCACCAAGGCCCTGGCAGCGATCAACGTCAAGGTCGACGGCGACCAGGTCGTCCTGGCCTGAGCCCCGGGGGTCGGGGGACTCCCCGGGCAAACGTGAAACCCGTTCGGCTTATAGCCAGCCGGGTGACCGCTGATTATGGTGAACTCCGCCGTAACCAGCGGTAATCACGTTTGCTCGGGGAGTCAGGCCATGCGATCAACGACGATCGGTTTACTCACAGCCGCGTTACTCTCGGTCGGTCTCGTCACCGCCACACCGGCGACCGCAGACGACCGGCCGACCGCCATCGTGTCCCTCGGGGACAGCGCGATCTCCGGCGAGGGCGCCGGAAACTACGAACCAGGCACCCGGGGCGAGAACGGCGACTGGTGCCACCGCTCGCTCAACGCCCTCGTCCACAGGACCGCCGTCGCCAGCAGGACCGTCAACCTGGCATGCTCCGGCGCCGACTCGGCGAACGTGTCCCTCGCCGACACGAGTCACTACACGGAAGGGTCGCAGGCCCGTCGCCTGATCGGGGTCGCTCAGCAGTACCGCGTCACGACGGTCATCGTCCAGATCGGCGCCAACGACGAGCCCGCGTTCGCCGACACGCTCCTGGGCTGCATCGGCGAGTGGTTCAACCCGTTCAGCTCCGGTTGCCGGTCGTACCTGCGGACACAGTGGCCGCAGCGCCTGGCCGCCATGGCGCCGAGGGTCGAACGGGCCCTCGCCGACGTCAGGTCCGCGATGTCCCAGGCCGGCTACGCGAACGGCTCCTACAACCTGGTCCTGACCTCCTACGCCTCCCCGCTGACCGAGCGCATGGACTCGGTCCTCCACGGCCCGCAGGGCTGCCCGTTCAAGCTGGCCGACGCGGGATACGGCCGTACCGAGGCGGTCCCGCAGTTCGCCGAGGCGTTGCGTGGCGTCGCGACCCGCAGCGGCGCGAAGTTCCTGGACTTCTCGCGGGCGACGGAGGGCCACGAGGCCTGTAGCGGTTACGGCAACCCCGCCACCGAGTGGCAGAACCGGGTCACGGTCGACCCGTGGGCGTGGGTCACCGGCGGCCTCGACGCCATCGGCATCCACATGGCCCAGGAGTCGTTCCACCCCAACGCGAAGGGTCACGCACAGCTGGGCAGGTGCGTGACGGAGTTCGTCAGCTCGGGCCGCGGTTCGGCCCAGTGCCTGATCGGCTCGGACGGAAATCTCCACGCCGTCTAGCCGGATCCCGGGATGGCGATGAAGGGCGCCTTTGTGCGCGGGAGGCGTCCTTCATCGCATCCGCTCTCGACACGCCGGAGTCGGTTTCCGCCACTGGCGTGCGGAAACCGTTGGCTCACCCGGCAAAGTCCCGGCCACGGCCGGCGCGGCTTGGTGGCGGGGGTGACGGCCGCTGTCGGTGGTCGGCCGTAGGCTTGTCGGGTGGCTGATCCGTCGACCTACCGACCGGCGCCGGGCACGATTCCCGAGGCGCCCGGGGTCTACAAGTTCCGTGAACCCGGTGGGCGGGTCATCTACGTCGGCAAGGCGAAGTCCCTGCGCAGCCGGCTCAACTCCTACTTCGCCGACGTCGCGATGCTGCACCCGCGCACGCGGCAGATGGTCACCACGGCCGCCAACGTCGAGTGGACGGTCGTCGCCACCGAGGTCGAGGCGCTCCAGCTCGAGTACAACTGGATCAAGGAGTTCGATCCCCGCTTCAACGTCCGCTACCGGGACGACAAGTCCTACCCGGTCCTCGCGGTCACGCTGAACGAGGAGTACCCGCGGCTGCACGTCTACCGGGGGCCGCGGCGCAAGGGCGTCCGCTACTTCGGGCCCTACGCGCACGCCTGGGCCATCCGCGAGACGCTCGACCTGCTGCTGCGGGTGTTCCCGGCGCGGACCTGCTCCAACGGGGTCTTCAAACGGCACGGGCAGATCGGGCGGCCGTGCCTGCTCGGCTACATCGGCAAGTGCTCGGCGCCGTGCGTCGGCAGGGTCAGCGCCGACGAGCACCGGGACATCGTCGAGAACTTCTGCGACTTCCTCGCCGGCCGGACCGACCACATGATGCGGCGGCTCGAGAAGGAGATGAACGCCGCCTCCGCCGAGCTGGAGTTCGAGCGCGCCGCACGCCTGCGCGACGACCTCGCCGCCATGCGCCGGGCCATGGAGAAGCAGGCCGTCGTCCTCGGCGACGGGACCGACGCCGACGTCGTCGCCTTCGCGCACGACGAGCTCCAGGCCGCTGTCCAGGTGTTCCATGTCCGCGGCGGCCGCGTCCGGGGCCAGCGTGGCTGGGTCGTCGACAAGATCGAGGAGATGGACGAGGCCGGCCTGGTCGACCAGTTCCTGATCCAGTTCTACGGCGACCAGGCGGAGCTGGTCGAGGAGGGCGACCTCAGCCCGGTGCCCCGCGAGGTGCTGGTCCCCGCCCTGCCCGAGGACGCCGACGCCATGGCGGACCTGCTGTCGGAGCTGCGTGGCTCCCGCGTCCAGGTCCGCATCCCCCAACGCGGCGACAAGCGTGCGCTCATGGAGACCCTCGAACGCAACGCCAGGGACGCGTTCCAGCAGCACAAGCTCCGCCGCGCCGGCGACCTGACCGCCCGTTCGGCCGCGCTCCAGGAGCTGCAGGACTCGCTCGGGCTGGACACCGCGCCGCTGCGGATCGAGTGCATCGACATCAGCCACATCCAGGGCAGCGACGTGGTCGCGTCGCTGGTGGTGTTCGAGGACGCGCTGCCGCGCAAGTCCGAGTACCGCCGGTTCGCGATCAAGGAGGCGGCCACCGAGGGCGACGTCGCGTCGATCGCGGAGGTGGTGCGACGGCGCTTCCACCGGTACCTCCAGGAGACCGGCGAGGAGCCGCGCGCGGGCATCGACCCGGAGACCGGGCGACCCAAGAAGTTCGCGTACCCGCCGAACCTGCTGGTCGTCGACGGCGCCGGCCCACAGGCCAACGCGGCCGCGGACGTGCTGGCCGAGATGGGCATCCAGGACGTGGCGGTCATCGGCCTGGCCAAGCGGCTGGAGGAGGTCTGGCTGCCCGCCGACCCGGAGCCGACCATCCTCTCCCGCACCAGCGAGGGCCTCTACCTGCTGCAACGGGTCCGTGACGAGGCGCACCGGTTCGCCATCGCCTACCATCGGCAGAAGCGTTCCAAGCGGATGACCACCTCGGCACTGGACGGCATCCCCGGTCTCGGCCAGAGCCGCAAGGCCGCCTTGCTCAAGCACTTCGGTTCGCTCAAACGGTTGCGCCAGGCCTCTGTCGACGACATCAGCGGTGTACCTGGCATCGGCGCGCACACCGCGGCACTGGTACACAGTGCCTTGGTAGCCGAGACCAACGTGGAGAGCACCATGACCAACACCCTGAACTCCGGAGAGGCCGAACAGTGACCGAGACGCCTGAGGACCACGCGCAGGGCGTGGAGGTCGCGGTGGTGACCGGCCTGTCCGGCGCCGGGCGGAGCACTGCCGCCAAGTGCCTGGAGGACCTCGGCTGGTTCGTCGTGGACAACCTGCCGCCCGAGCTGATCTCCACGATGGTGGAGCTGGGCGCGAAGGCGCAGGGCGCGGTGACCAAGGTGGCCGTGGTGATGGACGTGCGCAGCCGCGCGTTCACCGACGACCTCGCCTCGATCATCCGCGAGCTGGACGCCAGCGGGTACAAGCCGCGCGTGCTGTTCCTGGAGGCCACCGACGACGTGCTGGTCCGCCGGTTCGAGCAGGTCCGGCGCGGCCACCCGATGCAGGGCGACGGGCGGCTGATCGACGGCATCAAGGCCGAGCGCGACCTGCTCGGCCCGCTCCGCGAGGACGCCGACCTGGTGCTGGACACCTCGACGCTGTCCGTGCACCAGCTGCGCGCCAAGATCGAGGACGCGTTCGGCTCCGACACGGCCACGTCGACCAAGGTCACCGTGCTGTCGTTCGGGTACAAGTACGGCATCCCGATGGACGCCGACCTGGTGATGGACGTGCGGTTCCTGCCCAACCCGTTCTGGATCCCGGAGCTGAAGGACCTGACCGGCAAGGACTCGGACGTGCGGAACTACGTGCTCACGCAGGAGGGCGCGGAGGAGTTCCTGGACCGCTACCACGAGCTGCTGCGGCTGATCGGCGCCGGCTACCGGCGGGAGGGCAAGCGCTACCTGACCCTCGCGATCGGCTGTACCGGCGGCAAGCACCGGAGCGTGGCGATCTCGGAGGAGCTGTCCCGGCGGCTCTCGGACGAGGATCGGATGACCGTGAAGGTGGTGCACCGGGACCTGGGGCGCGAGTGAGAGCCGTCGCGCTCGGGGGAGGGCACGGACTTCAGGCGACACTGGGCGCGTTGCGGCGGCTGACACCGGACGTGACCGCCGTGGTGACGGTCGCCGACGACGGGGGCTCGTCCGGCCGGCTGCGTCGTGAGCTGGGGCTGTTGCCGCCGGGCGACCTGCGCAAGGCGCTGGCCGCACTCGCCGGCGACGGCGACGACAACTCGCTGTGGGCGACGGTGTTCCAGCACCGCTTCGGCGGCACCGGGGCGCTGGCCGGGCACGCGGTGGGCAACCTCGTGCTGGCCGCGCTGCTGGAGATCCTGGGGGATCCGGTCGCCGCGCTGGCCGAGGCCGCGCGCCTGCTGGGGCTGACGGGGCGTGTGCTGCCGATGTGCACCGAACCGCTGGACATCGAGGCGGACGTGGTGGGCCTGGACGAGGACCCGGCCGCGGTGCGGCGGATCCGGGGCCAGGTGGCGGTCGCGACGACGCCCGGTCAGGTCCAGCGGATCCGGCTGCACACGATGGGCAGGCCGGAGGAGGTGCCGAAGGCGTGCGAGGCCGCGGTCCAGGCCGTGCTCGACGCGGACGTGGTGCTGCTCGGGCCGGGGTCGTGGTTCACCAGCGTGCTGCCGCACCTGCTGGTGCCGGAGCTGCACGAGGCGCTGATCGACACCACGGCGTCCCGCATGGTGGTACTGAACCTGGTCCCTCAGCCGGGGGAGACCGCAGGCTTCTCCCCGGAGCGCCATCTCGACGTACTCTGCGAACACGCCCCACGGCTCCGGGTCGACGCGGTCATCGCCGATGCCGACTCGGTGTCGACGCCGGACCGCCTGCGCACCGCGGCGGAGTCTCTGGGCGCCCGGCTGCGGCTGGACGCGATCGCCGCGCCCGGTGGGCGGGAACGGCACGACCCGGCCGCGCTGGCGGAGAGCCTCCGGGGCGCGTTGGCGGGGTGACCCGGCGAGTGTGGAGTAGTGACGGGTGGAACGCGCGGCGGGCGTTCGACGAGGGTCCATAGCAGAGCCTTCCGGGCAGTTCTGCGGGTATGAGCGGGCGCGTGTCGGGAGTTGATGGTGGGATGTACGCCTGCGTGGGAGGCGTGTCCCCTGGGGAGGGAGCACGCGTGGTGGGAGAGGAGCTGTCATCGTGGCGATGACCGCGGCGGTCAAGGACGAGCTGAGCCGGTTGGCCGTCTCGAAGACGTGTTGTCGGCGCTCGGAGGTGTCGTCACTACTGAGGTTCGCGGGCGGGTTGCACATCGTCGGCGGCCGGGTGGTCGTCGAGGCGGAGCTGGACACGGGTGCGGCCGCGCGACGGCTGCGCAAGGAGATCCACGACCTGTACGGGCACAACGCGGACATCCACATGCTGGCGTCCGGGGGGCGGCGCAAGGGCACCCGGTACGTCGTGCGGGTCGTGAAGGACGGTGAGGGGCTCGCGCGCCAGACCGGTCTGCTCGACCAGCGGGGCCGTCCCGTGCGGGGGCTGCCGGCGGCGGTGGTGTCCGGGGGAGTGTGCGACGCGGAGGCCGCCTGGCGGGGGGCGTTCCTGGCACACGGGTCGCTGACCGAACCGGGCCGCTCGTCCGCGCTGGAGATCACGTGTCCCGGTCCGGAGGCCGCGTTGGCGCTGGTGGGGGCCGCGCGGCGGATGGGCATCCAGGCGAAGTCCCGTGAGGTCCGCGGCGCCGACCGCGTGGTCGTCCGCGACGGCGACGCCATCGGCGCGATGCTGACCCGCCTCGGCGCGCACACGTCGGTCCTGGCGTGGGAGGAGCGGCGCATGCGCCGCGAGGTCCGCGCGACGGCCAACCGCCTCGCCAACTTCGACGACGCCAACCTGCGCCGCTCGGCCCGCGCGGCGGTCGCGGCGGCGGCCCGGGTCCAGCGTGCGATGGAGATCCTGGGCCCGACGGCCCCCGACCACCTGAGCGCCGCGGGCAAGCTGCGCCTGTCCAACCGCCAGGCGTCCCTGGAGGAGCTCGGCCAGCTGTCCGACCCGCCGATGACCAAGGACGCCGTCGCCGGCCGCATCCGCCGCCTACTGGCAATGGCCGACAAGCGCGCAAAGGAACTGGGCCTCCCGGACACCGAGTCCGCCGTGACCCCAGAAATGCTGGAAGCCGAGGTCTAACCCCCACAACCCCCACGCTCACCCATCGCGAGTCCCGCGTTCACACACCGCGAGTCGCGCGTTCACACACGGCGAGTCCCGCGTTCGCACACGGCGAGTCGCGCGTTCGCACACACTGAGTCGCGGTTCCGTGCAGGTCGTGTTCTCGGTCACCTGCATGAAAACGCAACTCGGTATGTCTGAACGCGGGACTCGGTATGTGTGAACGCGGGACTCGCGATGGTGATGTGCGTGTGCAGGGGCCGCCTGACTGACCCCCACGCAGTCAGGCGGCCCCTGCTTCTCCCCGGGTGCCGCACCCCCCTCGGTGACGGGCCATCCCCCGCCCCGTCACCGCTCCCAGCGCCCCCCTGCACAAGGACAAGAGTCGGTGCCTCCAACCCAGATACAGGGCCGGTCGGAAAAATCCCGCGAACCACTTCCGGCCCGCGTGAACGGCGCCCAACTGATTCGATACAGTTAAGTCGCCCCCACCCCTGCGACCAGGCAAACTCCAGGTACTAGGGTGAGTTGGGCCCTCAAGGAATCACGAGCATGAGGAGACGCACGGTGACGGTTCGAGTAGGCGTCAACGGCTTCGGCCGGATCGGCCGCAACTTCTGGCGCGCTGCGGCGGCCAGCAAGCACGACATCGAGATCGTGGCGTTCAACGACCTCGGCGATGTGGCGACCATGGCTCACCTGCTGAAGTACGACAGCGTCCTCGGCCGCCTGCCGTACGAGGTGAAGGCGACCGACGAGGGTATCGAGGTCGACGGCAAGGTCATCAAGGCGTTCGCCGAGCGCGACCCGGGCAAGCTGCCCTGGAAGGACCTGGGCGTCGACGTCGTCATCGAGTCGACCGGCTTCTTCACCAAGGGTGACGACGCGCGCAAGCACGTCGACGAGGGTGGCGCCAAGAAGGTCATCATCTCCGCGCCGGCCAAGGGTGAGGACCTCACCGTGGTGATCGGCGCCAACGAGCACCTGTACGACGGCTCGCAGACGATCATCTCCAACGCGTCCTGCACCACCAACTGCCTGGCCCCGCTGGCCAAGGTCCTCCACGATGCCTTCACCATCGAAAAGGGCCTGATGACCACGATCCACGCGTACACGCAGGACCAGAACCTGCAGGACGGCCCGCACAAGGACCTCCGCCGCGCCCGGGCCGCCGCGCTGAACGTCGTCCCGACCTCCACGGGCGCCGCCAAGGCCATCGGTCTGGTGCTGCCGGAGCTCAACGGCAAGCTCGACGGCTACTCGCTGCGTGTCCCGGTGCCGACCGGCTCGATCACCGACCTGACGGTGGACCTCGCGCGCGACGTCACGGTCGACGAGGTCAACGCCGCCTACCGCACCGCGGCCGACGGCCCGCTGAACGGCATCCTGCGCTACAGCACGGACCCGATCGTGTCCTCGGACATCGTGACCGACCCGGCGTCGTGCATCTACGACGCGCCGATCACCAAGGTCATCGGCAACCAGGTCAAGGTCTACGGCTGGTACGACAACGAGTGGGGCTACTCCAACCGCCTCGCGGACCTCACCGCGCTCGTCGCCTCGAAGCTCTGAGGAAACGCATGAAGACGCTCGACGATCTGCTCGCCGAGGGTGTGTCCGGTCGGCGCGTGCTGGTGCGTGCCGACCTGAACGTGCCGCTCGACGGCCAGACGATCACCGACGACGGCCGCATCCGCGCGTCGGTGCCGACGATCAGCAGCCTGACCGGTGCCGGCGCGCGTGTCGTGCTGGCCGCGCACCTCGGCCGGCCGAAGGGTGCGCCGGAGGAGAAGTACTCGCTCAAGCCCGTCGCCGCGCGGCTGAACGAGTTGGTCGACGCGACGGTCACGCTCGCGTCCGACACCGTCGGCGACTCCGCGAAGTCCACTGTGGACGGACTGGCGGACGGCGAGGTCGCGCTGCTGGAGAACATCCGCTTCGACCCGCGCGAGACGAGCAAGGACGAGGCGGAGCGGGCCGCGCTGGCCGGCGACCTCGCGGCGCTCGTCGGCGAGGGCGGCGCGTTCGTGTCCGACGGTTTCGGTGTGGTGCACCGCAAGCAGGCCTCGGTGTTCGACGTGGCCCGGCTGCTGCCCGCCTATGCGGGCGGGCTCGTGCTGGCCGAGGTCGAGGTGCTGCGCAAGCTGACCGGCTCGCCGGAACGGCCGTACGTCGTGGTGCTCGGCGGTTCCAAGGTGTCGGACAAGCTGGCGGTCATCGAGTCGCTGCTGCCGAAGGTCGACCGGCTGCTCGTCGGTGGCGGCATGTGCTTCACCTTCCTTGCCGCGCAGGGACACGAGGTGGGCAAGTCGCTGCTCGAGACCGAGATGATCGAGACCTGCAAGCGGCTGCTCGGCGAGGCGGGGAACAAGATCCTGCTGCCGAAGGACGTCGTGATCGCCGACGCGTTCTCGGCGGACGCGGCGACGGAGACCGTGCCGGTCAACGAGATCCGCGAGGGCTGGCTGGGCCTGGACATCGGCCCGGAGGCGTCGGCCAGGTACGGCACCGTGCTGTCCAACGCGGCGACCATCTTCTGGAACGGCCCCATGGGCGTGTTCGAGCTGGCGCCGTTCGCCGAGGGCACTCGCGTGGTCGCACAGGCCATTGTGGACTCGCGGGGCTACAGCGTGGTGGGCGGTGGCGACTCGGCAGCGGCCGTGCGTGCGCTGGGCCTGCCGGAGGACGGCTTCTCGCACATCTCGACCGGCGGCGGCGCGTCGCTGGAGTTCCTGGAAGGCAAGGAACTTCCGGGCGTCGCGGTACTGGAGGACGCATCGTGAGCCGTCAGGTGTTCATCGCCGGCAACTGGAAGATGAACCTCAACCACCTCGAGGCCATCGCGCTGGTCCAGAAGATCGCGTTCTCCCTGCCGGAGAAGTACTTCGCCAAGGTCGAGGTCGCGGTCCTGCCGCCGTTCGTCGACATCCGCAGCATCCAGACCCTGGTCGACGGCGACAAGCTGAAGCTGAAGTACGGCGCGCAGGACGTGTCCCGCTACGACTCGGGCGCGTACACCGGCGAGATCTCCGCGCCGATGCTGGCGAAGCTGGGCTGCTCGTACGTGACCGTCGGCCACTCCGAGCGGCGGGAGTACCACGAGGAGACCGACGAACTGGTCAACACCAAGGTGAAGGCCGCGCTGAAGCACGAGATCTCGCCGATCCTGTGCATCGGCGAGAAGCTGGACGTCCGCGAGGCCGGCAACGCGGTCGAGCACACGACCGACCAGCTGATCGCCGGCCTGAAGGGCCTGAAGACCGACCTGGTGTCGAAGGTCACCGTGGCCTACGAGCCCGTGTGGGCCATCGGCACCGGCCGCGTGGCGACCCCGGCCGACGCGCAGGAGGTCTGCGGCGCCATCCGGGCCAAGCTGGCGGAGAAGTACGGCCAGGAGATCGCCGAAACCGTGCGCATCCTCTACGGCGGCTCGGTGAAGTCCGGCAACATCGGCGAACTGGTGAAGCAGGACGACATCGACGGCGCACTGGTGGGCGGCGCGAGCCTGGACGCGGAGGAGTTCACGAAGCTCTGCGCCCTCGCGGCCGGCGGCCCACTGCCGTGAAGCCCCCGTCGGCCCCCGGCACCGTCGCGGTGCCGGGGGCCGACGAGTGGGGCTAGAACGCCGGGAAGATGGTCAGGGTGATGAACGAGTCCTTGGTCGTCGTGTCGGGCTCGAACGGGTTGGCGGCGACGAACACGATGTCGCCGAACGCCACGTACGGCAGGTAGGGCAGCAGCCCGCCGTTGTCGTAGACGAGCCACTGGTCGTAGGGCAGGAGCAGGTCCGTCGTCGGGAAGCCGTTGAGCGGGTACTGGAAGGCGCCCGCGTCGGCGACGAACGCGCAGCCGGCGAACGGGTCGGTGGTCGCGTTGACGTACCGCGCGTCGAGGTAGACCAGGTCGAAGCTGGTCAGGAACACCGGGTCGTCGTTCTGGAGCGGGCAGTTGGCCAGTACGCCGTGGCCCGTCGCCGCGCCCGGCCTCGCCTCCCGATAGCCCGCCGGCACCGTGAACAGGCTCGCGGCCGGCGCCACACCGGCCTTGATGTTGGTGTAGGTCTGGGTGTTGGTCGCACCGGACTCGTCCACCACCGTTGTCCGTACCGGCAGCTGCACGTCGGTGGACAGCCAGAGCGTGACGTCCTTCGTCCGCACCGGCAGGTCGCGTTGGGCCGGCAGTGTGACCGTGTACTGGCGACCCTGGGCCGCAACCCCGGACACCGTCGCGGTACCCAGCGACCGTGGCGTCGACGTGATCTTCTGGTCGCCGGTCGCGTTCCGGTCCGCGGCGTCCGCGGATGGCTTCTTCCCCGTCGACCGCTGGAAGGTGTGCGACGCGAGGTCCAGCACCACGGTGGTCCGGGCGGTGGGGTCGTAGATCGTCACCGTGCCGCCGACTTCGGTGCGCGTTCTGCCCTTGGCGTCGCGGTACAGGTGCTGGGACTCCTGTTCGGTCTGCCGCTGTCCCGCGGCGTCGACCGTCGTACTGCTGATCCGCAGGTCGGCGCTCAACGGCACCACCGAGGCGGCGCCGTCGCTTGACCGGCCCAGCCGGTCCTGCTGGTTCGCCAGTGCGGGTGTGGCGGTCGCGAGCACCGCGACCAGTGTTGCTCCCGAGGCGACCGCGAGCGCCCGCCTCGTCCTGCTGAACTGCCTGACATTCATTGGCTTTTCCTTGTCCTACATCGGTTCCCTTCGCCCCGCGGTCTCGACGCGGGTCGGGAGAAGCGTCGGGGAAACGGTCGGGGCCGCGCCCGGGATGTCGGACCGGGTCGGACCGGGTCGGACAAGGCCGGACAGCCGCCGGACGGCGGTTTCTCGCCGCCGCGCGCGCCGGTAACGTGCTGGCTGGCCCGGGGCGGGAGGGCAGCGTGGTCCAGGTGTGGGACGACCACGGCGGAAACGGCCTGCTCGGCGTGGGGGAGATCGCCACTCTCGCCCACCTGGCGCGGCTCCTGCGGGCACTACGCAGGCGGCACGGCCGAGCGCGCGATGACACCCCGTTGACCTATCGGGAGCTGGCCGTGCGGACCGGTTGGGCACACGGCATCATCGGCGACTACTTCTCCGGCAAGCGGTTGCCGCCGACCGACCGGTTCGACGTGCTGGTCCGGCTGCTCGGTGCGACGCTCGCGGAGCAGGGCGCGTTCGCGACGGCCCGCGACCGCGTGGAGGAGAGCCGCAGGCGGGACCGTTCGTGGACGGTGGCACCGCGGGAGCTGCCCCGCGACGTGGGCATGTTCACCGGCCGGGAGGAACACCTGGCCGAGCTGGACTCGCGGCTGTCCCTCCCGAACCGGGCCGCGGTCACCGTCGTCACCGGCGGACCGGCCGTCGGCAAGACCGCGCTGGCCGTGCACTGGGCGCACCGGGTGGCCGGCCTCTTCCCCGACGGCTGCCTGTTCGGCGACCTCGGCGGCAGCTCCCGCCCGCTCGATCCGGGACAGGCACTGTCCGGTTTCCTGCGCAGCCTCGGGCATGCGCACGAGCACGGCCGGGTGACCGAGCTCGCCGCACGCTTTCGCAGCCTGCTCGCCGGCCGGCGCATGCTCGTGCTGCTGGACGACGCCCACTCCGCCGAGCAGGTCCGGCCGCTGCTGCCCGGCGGCCGGTCCTGCGTCGTGCTGGTGACCAGCCGCGACAGGCTGAGCGGCCTCGTCGCCAGGGACGGCGCCGACCGGATGGAGATCGGCCGGCTCACCGGCGACGAGGCCGGCACGTTGTTCGGCAACCTGGTCGGCGAGCGGGCGAGGGTGGAACCCCGGGTGGTCGCCCGGCTCGTCGACCAGTGCGCTCGGTTGCCGCTGGCCGTGCGGGTGGCGGCCGAACTGGCCGCCAGCCGGCCGGAGGCCTCACTGTCCGAGTTGTTCAGAACGGGGTCAGAGTGAGCGTCAGCCTCGTCGGGGACGGGTCCGAGACATACGGCGCGTGTTCGGCCACGTCGTCGAAGGCGAAGCCGTAGGCCTTGCCGTCGACCGTGTTCTCGTGCATGACGCGGGAGTAGTGGTTGGTCACCGCGCGCCGGTAGTACGTGCCGGCGGCGGCCACCGGCTGCGCACCTGTGTCGGTCAGCACGCCGCGGTTGAAGCCCGCGCCCAACGCCGCCGCCACCGGGCCGGTCACGCCGTCGTTCGGCGCGGCCAGCGAGCCGTCGCAGTACAGGACGTCACGGGTCGACGGCTTCGTGAACGGCCGCACGCCGTTGTCGAACACGAACCGGTCGCCCTGCACCGAGCCGCGGAACGTCCGGTTGCCGGCGGTCACCGTCATCGTGTTCGAGCGGTAGTGGTTCCACACCTCGTCGATCCACGACGCGAAGTAGTCGGCCGCGAACCAGCCCGAGTCGATGCCGTGCCCGGGGGACACCACGCGCAGGTCGCCGCGCACCAGGTTCGCGAACCCGGGCACCGACCGCAGTGCCGAGAACACCGCCGCCCGGCCGCCCTGCCGCAGCTGTCCCGTGGACTGCTGCGACGCCCCGACCAGCGAGACCGCCAGCGGCACCGACAGCATGTCGACCATCGTCGTGTTGCAGTGCATGCCGGCGCCGTCGTAGGTGAACTCGAAGAAGTCGTGCAGCACCGGGTAGTTCGGGTCGACCGTCACCCAGCCGGCCGGGTACGCGAGCGCGTTGCCCGGGTTGGCCCGGAACTTCAGCTTGTCACCCAGCGCGACGTAGACCCGCCCGGACATGCCCTGCGGCAGCGACAACGTCCGCGAGCCGTTGACCGGCAGCGAGTAGTCGGTGTAGCCGTCCGGACCGTTGTCGTTCGTCGACACCGGGACCAGCGCGCCGCCTGCGGACAGGTGGCACTGCCGTCCGGTCGCGAGTTCGGTGCCGACCACGTAGACCCACAGCGGCCCGCGGCCGGACGAGTTGACGATCTCCAGGGACAGTGACGCCAGGCTGGACGCCGCGAGGACCACACGGGCCGTGAGTGGCACTCCGACGGTCGCCGCCGCGAGCCCCCCGAGGAACGAGCGACGAGAGATCATGCGTGTTCTCCTTCCGTGCGTGCCCATGCGAGGGCACCGAGGAGGCCACGCGGATTTGTCCCGCACTGAGTATTGACCAGTTTGTTCCCGAGAGCAACAATCTCTCCGGCGAATACGGGGGCGCTGGGTAACCACCACCCGCCGCCAGGTAACCTGTTGCTTCGACCGTACCGATGCGGTCCCCGGGTCGACAGCGAGGATGAAATGGTTCTTGCCCTGCAGATTGGTCTCATCGTCACCAGCCTGCTGCTTATCCTTTTGGTCCTGCTGCACCGCGGCCGCGGTGGCGGCCTGTCGTCGCTGTTCGGCGGCGGCATGCAGTCGAGCCTGTCCGGCTCGAGCGTCGCCGAGAAGAACCTGGACCGCGCGACGCTGTTCATCGGTGCGATCTGGCTCATCTGTGTCATCGGGCTCGGTCTGCTCATCAAGGTCGCCTGACGGCCCCGTCCACTCCGGGACGCGGGGCAGTTTTCGTTTTTCCGCCTGAACCACCTTGTGGGGGTGTAAGAGTCGATGGCTGGTGGTAGTGCGATTCGAGGTACTCGAGTCGGCGCTGGGCCCATGGGCGAGTCGGAGCGGGGCGAGTCCGCGCCGCGCCGAAGGGTCTCCTACTGGTGTGCCAACGGGCACGAGTCGCGGCCGTCGTTCGCGCTCGACGCCGAGGAGCCGGAGTCGTGGGACTGCCCGCGCTGTGGCCTTCCCGGCGGCAGGGAGCAGCACGAGCCGCCCAAGGCCCCGCGCAACGAGCCCTACAAGACGCACCTCGCGTACGTGAAGGAGCGTCGGTCAGACGCCGACGGCGAGGCTATTCTCGCCGAAGCCCTGGCCAAGCTGCGCAGGCAGCGCGAAGGCTGAGTTCGCGAGAAGGCCGCCGCACGAGGCTTCGTGCGGCGGCCTTCTCGTGCGTTCAGCCCGCCAGGGGATAGGTGGCCGAGACCCGGAAACCGCCCTCCGACGTCGGCCCGGCCGAGAACGTGCCGCCCAGCAACCCGGCGCGTTCCTTCAGGCCGATCAACCCGTGACCGCCGGACGGAAGTACCGGCAGCCGTGCCTTCGCCCGCCCGTTGCGCACCTCGACCACCAGCGTGTCCTGCTCCGCCATCACCACCCGTACCGAGGCCCGCGCGCCCGACGCGTGCTTGCGGACGTTCGTGAGCGCCTCCTGCACCGTCCGGTACACCGCGTGTGACACCGGCCGCGGCAGCCGCGACGGCTCGGCCTCGACGTCCAGCGCGACAGGCACCGCGTCGTCGCGGAAGTTGCGCACCAGGTCGTCCAGCTCGTCGAGGCCCGGCTGGCACTCCTCGGCCGCGTCGCTCGACCGCAGCACGCCGACCAGGTTCCGCAGCTCCTCCAGCGTGCGGGTGGACAGCTCGCGGATCGTGCGGGCCGCCTCGGCGGTGCCGCCGTCCGCGGACACCTGCAGCGCGCCGGCCTGCATGGCGATGAGCGTGACCTGGTGGCTGACCACGTCGTGCATCTCGCGGGCCAGCTCGGCCCGTTCGGCGGCGCGGACGGTCTCGGCCAGCAGCCGCTTCTCCCGCTCCCGGATCGACGCCAGCTCGCGGATGCGCGCGGACAGCTCCTTCCGCGCGCTGATCAGCAGGCCGATCGCCACCGGCATGGCCATGGCGATCACCGCCCAGATCACGTTGAGCAGGTGCTCCTGCCAGCTCAGCGAGGCGAACTCGGACAGCGGCCAGCGGACGTAGCCACAGACGAACACACACAGGCAGCCGACGACCATCCGCCACGACAGCAGCCGGTGCTTCTTCGCGAGCGACCCGAGCGCGATCATCGCGGCGAGCTGCGACCAGCCGGTCAGGTACCCGGGCACGGTCACCAGCACGGCGAGGAACGGCACATGGCGGCGCATGACCATGGCGGCCACCGCGACGCCGGACAGCCAGATCGAGTAGCTCGGGGCGTCCTCCGGGATCACCAGCCACACGTCGAGCACCGCGAGCAGCAGCGCGGCGACGTCGGAGGCGATGCCCCGGGCTCTCGGGCTGCCGCGGAAGAAGGCCACCCACCTGGGCAACAGCCGGGTGGCCAGCCGTGGCGGCCGGGGAAGGATGCGGAGATCGTCGAGACCGACCGCGGGTGGGAACGTGGACGCGACCAGGGCGGCACCTCCAGTCTCGGGGCGGATCTCGCGGTGGCTGTCTGAGCGAGATTCGCTGTGAGTCGTCGTTTCGCTACGGGGTCCCGGCCTGGACGGCATCGAGCTACCGGCGCGTTGGCGCGGCAACTCGGCGCCGGCGGGCGGCGCGTGGTCCTGTCGTGGTGTCGACACAGTTCGGCCCTCCCTCCGGAGTTTTGCTCCGCACACGATGAAGACATGGCAATCGTCCGGACGGGACGAAATGTTTCACATCAATGTGCTGGAGCAAATCACCAGTTGCCGGACTGCGTGGCCGTAACACCTTGGCGTTGATCTTCGGTTAACAACCGGCGCGTCGGATGCGCGTCTACGGGGTACACGGGCAGAGTATGGCGCGCACCACACACCGAGCCGAGTCTGCTTCTGCTCGCGTCTGGGGCGGCCTCAACCGCTTTGGTGAACTGGGTGAGGGGAAGGTATGGGGATGACGAGGAACTGGGCTCGCCGCGAGCCTGGCCAGGTGGCCGCGATGCTGGTCGCCGCGCTGTTCGTGCTGGCCGGAGTGCTCGACGCGGGGCCCGGCCTGCTGGACAACCTCGTCCACCTCGGCTTCGGCGTCGCGGGCCTGGCGCTGGCCGCCACCCCGCGGGGCGCGCACGGCTACCTCATCGGCGGCGCCGTGGTGTACGTGTTGCTGTGGCAGTTCGGCTCGGCGGCGGACCCGGGCATCGTGCCGTTCCACACCGACAACGTGGCCGTGCACGTGGCCCTGGTCCTGAGCATGATCGGCATGGCCATGCTGACCGGCGGCCGCCGCCAGGCCCCGCAGCTGATGCACGACGTCGAGTACCACGTGGTGCCGACCAGGTACGTCCGGCGCCGGGTCGTGCCGAGCCGTCCCCCGGGCCGCGGTGACCGCCGCACCCCGAAGCAGACGGTGGACGCGCCCAAGCCGCTCGCGATCCTGGGCTGCAAGATCTGACCGCCGGGTGACCTACGTGGCCATGGCCCGCATGGCCTCCGACAGGTTCGAGTAGTTCTCGATGCCGTCGATGTTGTCGGTCGCCTTGAGGACCCTGGCCACGGTCAGGCTCGCGATTACCACCGCGAGGCGCTGGCCCGTCGAGCGGGCCGCCTCGGTCGCCTCCAGCAGGGCCTGCACACCGGTGGCCGCGCAGTACGTCACGCCCGTCAGGTCCACGACGACCGCCGGCACCTCGAGCTCGCGGAGGTCGTCCAGCACCAGGACCAGCGTCGGCACCGTGAGGAGGTCCAGCTCGCCGGACAGGCGGCAGACGTACAGCTCGGGGTTGTGCCGGACGATCTTGACCTGGAGCCGCCGGTCGATGATGCGCTGGACGTCGGGCGGTTGAGGGCGCGCAGGTGGAAGACGGTCTGGGTCTTTCCCCATGACGTCTCTCCCGCGCTGTGCCCCGACTGTCCGCAGTACGTCGATCCTAGTCCCGGCGGCCGAGGCGGTCGCCATGAGGGGACGGCCGGTGAGGCCGCGCCGCCCCACCGGCCACGTGTCCGGCAATTGCCACCCCCAAGTGACAAAGAAATGGTTACAGAAAACGTCAGGTAGCCAGGTGCAGCCGGGCACGCAGGTCGCTCGCCGTGAGGTCGGCGGCGTAGACCGGCGTGCCCGGCTGGAACTTGCGGCCGCCGCGGGCGAGGCCTCCCGCGTCGACCGCATCGAAACCGATCTCCTCGACCAGGGCCATCGCGGTCTTCTTGGCCCGGACGTGGTCACCGGAGACCGGGATGCCACGCCGGCCGGCGAACCGGTCGCGGTGGGCGTGGTCCCGCAGGTGCTCCCAGCGGATCGCGTTGAACGCCTTGACCACCTGGGCGCCGAGCAGGTGCGCGGCGACCAGCTCACTGGAGGTGATGCGGTCCTCGTCCAGCTCGCGCATGGGCGGGTCGACGCCGGGGTCGTAGTTGGTCGTGTCGATGACCGGCTTGCCGGCCACCTCCGCTCGCGGCAGTTCCGGGTAGCGGTGGAACGGGATCGCGACCACCACGACGTCGGCGAAGCTGGCGACCGCGCGGACGGTGCGGGCGACGAGCAGGCCGGTCAGCGACACGTCATGCCCGACGATCGCGAAGTGCCTGCTCAGCGTGGTGCCGATGTGGCCGGCGCCGATGATCCCGATGCGCATGGTCTGGTCCTGGTCTAGTCCGGCGCCGCCACCGCGACGACCAACGGCCGGAGCTTGACGCCCATCGGGATGACCACCGGCCGGTACCGCCGCGGCCGCGGCCGCACGTGCTGTGACGCGTTGATCGCCGCCGTCACCTCCTCCGGGTCGGCATAGCGCCGGGGCGGGAGCCGGTGCAGCTTGGCCATGGTCACCGAGTCCGCTCCGTAGACGGCGGCCTGTGCGATGAGCTGCCAGCGGTGGGCTGGGAAAGGCAGGTCGCCGAAGACTTGCTGAACGACCTTCTCGTTGTCCTGGTCCGATGTCACCCGGCCAAGAGTGGCCCTGTCAGTTGCCGGAGACATCGGTCAACTGACGTACCCGGGAACAAATCACCGGGCAGATGCCGCCGACCTGTCGAGAATCCAGAGCGTTTCACGCTGCCCGCGGGCCCCCGCAGCGGGAATGTCCTGCTCAGCGGCACCGGCAAGTGCCGCCGCTACCGCGTCGGCCTTCGCCGCGCCCGTCGTCATCAGCCACACCGCGGCGGCCGTACGGATTCTAGGCAACGTCAGCGAGACACGTGTAGGCGGTGGCTTCGGGCAGTCCCGGACCGCCACGACCGTCCGCGCCGACTCGAGCACGGCGGGGGAGTGCGGGAAGATCGACGCCGTGTGCCCCTCCTCGCCGACGCCAAGCAGGCAGACGTCGAACGTGGGGACGTCCTTCAACAGCACGGCATACGCCTCGGCCGCCGCGTCGGGGTCGTCGCCGAACTCGCCGTCCGACGGCGCCATCGCGTGCACCCGCGCGGGCGCGACCGGCACGTGGTCCAGCAGCGCCGCGCGGGCCTGCGTCTCGTTGCGCTCCGGGTCCCCGGCAGGCAGGAAACGCTCGTCGCCCCAGTAGATGTCCAGCGACGACCAGTCGAGCGCGGCCGACCGCAGCGCGGCCAGCACGGCGCCACCGGTGCGGCCGCCCGTCAGCACGACCGAGGCCGTGCCACGGGCGGCCTGAGCCGACGCCAGCGCCGCGGCCAACCGGTCCGCGGTCGCCGACGCCAGCTCGTCGGCCGTGTCGTAGGTGACTGTCGTAGGGGTCGCTTCGCTCATCCGCTTCACGCGCCTCGCTTTCCGCGTCGTCCTGGACGTGACCGCCTCGCGAGTCCCGCGTTCAAACACCGCGAGTCCCGCGTTCAGACATACCGAGTTGCGTTTCTCCCGAGCACGGAGCCCGTTTCTCACCGGGCGCCGTGCTCGGGAGCCGGCTCCTTCGCTCTCGGGCCGTCAGGTGCCGGCGCCGGCCCTGACCTTCTTCGGCGTCTCGGTCTTCTTGCGGGGTGTGGCGGTCCGGCCGCCGCGGTCGACCTTGTTGAGGGCCTTGAGCGACTCGTCGTAGATCTCGTCCGGGTCCAGCCGCCGCAGCTCCTCGGCGATGCAGTCGCGAACCGCACGCCGGCCGAGCGCGACCCGCCGGTCCGGCTGGTTCGGCTGCGACAGCGTGCCGACCGCGCCGTCCGGCCGGTCGATCTCGATGTTGCCGGACTTGCGCTCCAGCACCACCGACACGATGCCCTGACCGGACTTGGCCTTCACCCGCTTCGCCGGCAGCCGCAGCCGCGAGGACAGCCACGCGGCCAACAGCTCCGCGGACGGCGAGTCGGCCTCGCCGGACACGGTCGCGGCCGTCACCCTCTCGTTCGGCGGCAGGTCCAGCGCGGCGGCGAGCAGCGCCCGCCACAGCGTGAGCCGCGTCCACGCCAGGTCCGTGTCGCCGGGCTCGTAGCCCTTCGCACGCACCTCGAGTGCCTTCGGCGGGTTGCGGTCCGCGGCCGAGTCGGTGATCCGGCGGGTGGCGAGCCGGCCGATCGAGTCCTTCGCCGGCGACGCCGGCGCCTCGAACGGCCACCACGCGACGACCGGCGCGTCCGGCAGCAGCAGCGGGATCACGCACGACGCGCCCTCGGACGAGAGCGGACCGTACAGCCGCAGCACGATCACCTCGCTCGCGCCGGCGTCGCCGCCGACCCGGATCTGCGCGTCCAGCCGCGGCGAGGCCTTCTTCGCGCCCCGCGCCACGACGATCACCCGGCACGGGTGCTCGCGCGAGGCGTAGTTGGCCGCGTCGATGGTGTCCTCGGTCTTCTCGCTGTCGTCGGTCACGATCACCAGCGTCAGCACGCGGCCGATGGTGTTGGCGCCACCCTGTTCGCGCAGGTGCACGAGCTTGCTGTTCACCTGCGACGTCGTGGTGGCGGGAAGGTCGATGATCATGCCGCCTCCGTGCTCAGTGGTTCGCTCGCGAGCTCGTTCACGGGCGCCGCCAGTGACGGCCGGTGCGGGCGAGCATCTCCTCGGCGGAGGTCGGCCCCCACGTGCCGGCCGCGTACGGGTCGGGCCGCCCGTGCGTCGCCCAGTGCTTCAGGATCGGGTCGAGGATCTCCCAGGACAGCTCGACCTCGTCGTTCTTCGGGAACAGCGACGGCTCGCCGAGCAGCACGTCCAGGATCAGCCGCTCGTAGGCCTCCGGCGACGACTCGGTGAACGAGTGGCCGTAGCTGAAGTCCATGCTGACGTCCCGGACCTCCATGGTGGAGCCGGGCACCTTCGAGCCGAACCGCATCGTCACGCCCTCGTCCGGCTGGACCCGGAACACGAGCGCGTTCTGGCCGAGCTCCTCGGTGGAGGAGTCGTCGAACGGCAGGTGCGGCGCCCTCTTGAACACCACGGCGATCTCGGTGACGCGGCGGCCGAGTCGCTTGCCGGTGCGCAGGTAGAACGGCACACCGGCCCAGCGGCGGGTGTCCACCGCCAGCTCGATCGCGGCGTAGGTCTCGGTGATCGAGTCCTTCGCGAAGCCGCCCTCCTGGACCAGGCCGGGCACCTTCTGCCCGCCCTGCCAGCCGCCGGTGTACTGACCGCGTGCGGTCGAGTCCTCGAACGGCCGGACCGGCCGGGTCGCGGCCAGGACCTTGGCCTTCTCCGCACGCACCGACTCGGGGTTGAAGGAGACCGGCTCCTCCATCGCGGTCAGCGCGAGCAGCTGCAGCAGGTGGTTCTGGATGACGTCCCGGGCGGCGCCGATGCCGTCGTAGTAGCCCGCGCGCCCGCCGAGGCCGATGTCCTCGGCCATGGTGATCTGCACGTGGTCCACGTAGTTCGAGTTCCAGATCGGCTCGAACAGCTGGTTGGCGAACCGGATCGCCATGATGTTCTGGACGGTCTCCTTGCCGAGGTAGTGGTCGATGCGGAACACCGACTCCTCGGGGAAGACGTCGTTCACGGTCTTGTTGAGCTGCTTGGCGCTGACGAGGTCGTGGCCGAACGGCTTCTCGATGACCACCCGGCGCCACTCGTCGGCCTTCTGGTCCGCGAGGCCCGTGCGGGACAGCTGCTGGATGACCTTCGTGAACGCGGCGGGCGGGATCGACAGGTAGAACCCGTGGTTGCCGGCCGTGCCCCGCTCGTCGTCGAGCTCCTTGACGCACTTCGCCAGGTTGTCGAAGGCCTGGTCGTCGTCGAAGCTGCCCTGCACGAACCGGCAGCCCTCGGCGAGCCGGTCCCAGACCTCCTGGCGGAACGGCGTGCGCGCGTGTTCCTTCACCGCGTCGTGCACGACCTGCCCGAAGTCCTCGTCCGCCCAGTCGCGCCGCGCGAACCCGACCAAAGAGAAACCGGGTGGCAGCAGCCCCCGGTTCGCCAGGTCGTAGATCGCCGGCATGAGCTTCTTCCTGGACAGGTCACCGGTCACGCCGAAGATCACCAGGCCGCAGGGCCCCGCGATCCTCGGGAGCCGCTTGTCCCGCGCGTCGCGCAGCGGGTTCTGCCAGCTGCGGGTACTCACCTGCCGACCTCCTGAAGAGCCTTGACCAGGTGCGCCAGTCCGGCGGCCCGGTCGGTGAGGTGCAGCCGCAGCACCGGACGCCCGTGTTCGGCCAGCACCTGCCCGTCGCCCAGTGCCTGGGCGAGCTGCAGCGTGCCGAGAGTGTATGGCCGGTCGGGCACCGGCAGGTCGGCTTCGACGGAACCGGTCAGCTGCAGGAACGCGCCGTTCTGGTGGCCGCCCTTGTGGTACTGGCCGGTCGAGTGCAGGAACCGGGGTCCCCAGCCGAAGGTGGTCTGCTTGCCGGTGATCCGGGTGATCTCCGGGCGCAGCACCGTCGCCGACGCGTCGGCGAGCCGGTCGAGGTAGGCCTGCACGGCGATGTAGCCGAAGTCCGGGACGGCGCCGAAGAACGCGCGCAGCGCGTCGGCCAGCGTGTCGCCGACGGCCAGGCCCTCCGGCGCGTGCACCTCCACCGGACCGTCGACGAAGGTCGGTTCGGCCGGCTCGGACTTTGGCGCGTCCAGGAGCGATCGCGCCGCCTTCTTCGCGGCCTCGACGTCCGGCTGGTCGAACGGGTCGATGCCGAGGATCCGGCCGACGAACGCGGTCGCGAACTCCCACAGCAACATCAGCTCGCCGAGGCCGCCCTCGGCGGACAGTCCGCCGCCGACGGCCGGGCCGATCGCGACGGGTGTGGCGTCCGAGCCCGCGTCGGCGAAACCGGGCGCTTCCGGGTTCTCCACGACGACCGGCAGCAGGCCGGTGCCGTTCTTGCCGGTCGACTCGGCGATCAGCTGCTCCACCCAGTCGCCGAACCCCTTGACGCCCGAGCCGGTGTCGGCGAAGACGACCTTCTCCGCGCCGTGCGCGTGTGCCGCGCCGAGCGCGGCGGCCAGCTGGATCGCCGGGTTGTCCGGGCTGTCCGAGGCCAGCTTCGGCGCGATGCCGGCGGCCGAGTCCAGCAGCGCGCCGATGTCCGCGCCGGCGAGTCCCGCCGGAACCAGGCCGAACGCGGTGAGCGCCGAGTAGCGGCCACCCACGTGCGGGTCGGCCGGGAACACCCGCCGGTAGCCCGCCTCCTTCGACGTGGCCTCCAGCGGCGAGCCGGGGTCGGTGACGACGACGATCCGGGACGCGGCGTCGATCCCGCTGTCGGTGAACGCCTTCTCGAAGATCCGGCGGTGGCTGTCGGTCTCCACGGTCGACCCGGACTTGGACGACACCACGATGACCGTCCGCGAGAGGTCACCCTCCAACGCGTCGGCCACCTGGCCCGGATCGGTGGTGTCGAGCACCACCAGGGGCACGCCCGCGGTGTTGGTGATCACCTCGGGCGCGAGCGACGAGCCGCCCATACCCGCGAGGACCACCCGGTCGACGCCCTCGCCGTGCAGTTCGGACCGCAGCGCCTCGATCTCGCCACGCAGCGGCCGGGAGGTCTCGTGCAGTGTCGTCCACGCCAGGCGGATGGACGCCTCGGACTCCGCGTCCGGCCCCCACAGCGTGGCGTCGCCGGCGGCGAGCTTGCTGGCGACCTGGTCGGTCACCAGCTGCTCGACGAGGGCGGCGGCCTCCGCCGCCCTTGCCTCTTCGGTCATGGCCGCGCCCCGCCCTCTCCTCGCAGGCTCCGCGAGGGCGGTCGACCCCCATGCGTCCGCGGATTCGCTCCGCAAGCTCCGCTCATGATCTGCGCTCAGCTCTCCTTCGCGGCCTTCAGCTGGCCGGCAACGGACTCAAGCAGCTCTTCCCAGGACTTCTCGAACTTCTCCACGCCCTCGTTCTCGAGGGTGATGAAGACGTCCCGAATGTCGATGCCCACGCGCTCAAGCGCGTCGAACAGCTCCTGGGCCTCCCCCGCCTTGCCGGTCACCGTATCGCCACGGAGGTCGCCGTGCTCGGCAACCGCGTCGAGTGTCGCCTCCGGCATCGTGTTGACCACGTTGGCCACGACCAGATCGTCCACGTACAGCGTCGGCGAGTAGTCCGGGTTCTTCACCCCGGTCGAGGCCCACAGCGGGCGCTGCGCGTGGGCGCCCGCCGCGGCGAGCTCACGCCAGCGGTCGGTCGTGAACGCCTCCTGGAAGGCCCCGTACGCGAGACGCGCGTTGGCCACGGCCGCCTTGCCGCGCAAGGCTTTCGCGTCGTCGGTGCCGATCTTGTCGAGCCGCTTGTCGACCTCGCTGTCCACCCGGGACACGAAGAACGACGCGACCGAGTGGAGCTCGGCGACGTTGTGCCCGTTGGCCTTGGCCTGCTCGACGCCCGCGATGAACGCGTCCATCACCGCGCGGTAGCGCTCGACCGAGAAGATCAGCGTGACGTTGACGCTGACGCCCTCGGCGAGGGTGCGGGTGATGGCCGGCAGGCCCGCCTCGGTGGCGGGGATCTTCACCAGCAGGTTCGGGCGGTCGACCGTCTTCCACAGGTCGAGCGCCTCCGCGACGGTCTTGTCGGTGTCGTGCGCCAGGCGCGGGTCGACCTCGATCGACACCCGGCCGTCGACGTGGTTGCTCTGCTGGTAGACGTCCCGGAACAGGTCGCAGGCGTCGCGGATGTCGGTGGTCGTGATCTCCCTGACCGCCGCCTCCAGCGACGCGTCCCGCGCGGCCAGCTCACGGACCTGGTCGTCGTAGTCGGCGGCCTCGGACAGGGCCTTCGCGAAGATCGTCGGGTTGCTCGTCACGCCGACGACGTGCTTGTCGCGGACCAGCCCGGCGAGGTTGCCCGAGGTGAGCCGCCGGCGGGACACGTCGTCCAGCCAGATCGATACGCCAGCCTCTGACAGCTGGGCGAGTTTGTCAGTCATGATGTCGCCTTCTGTAGTGAGCGGCGGGCAGCGGAGACGACCGCGTCCGTCGTGAAGCCGAACTCCTTGAACAGCGTCTGGTAGTCGGCCGACGCGCCGTAGTGCTCGATCGAGACGATCTCGCCCGCGTCGCCGACGTAGCGGTACCAGGGCTGCGCGATGCCGGCCTCGACAGCGACCCGGGCCTTCACGGCCGGCGGGATCACGCTGTCACGGTAGGACTGGTCCTGCGCGTCGAACAGCTCCTGGGACGGCATGGACACCACTCTCGTGGCAACCCCTTCACCCTCCAGGACATTCCGTGCGTCGACGGCCATCTGCAGCTCGGAGCCGGTGGCGACCAGCACCACCTGGGGCACGCCCGCCGAGCCGTCGGCCAGGACGTAGCCACCCTTGCGCACGCCCTCCGTGGCGAGCTCCCTGGTGCCCTCGAGCACCGGCAGGTTCTGCCGGGTCAACGCGAGCCCGACGGGGAACTCGTGCTGCTCGAGGATGGTGCGCCACGCGGCGGCCGTCTCGTTGGCGTCACCCGGCCGGATGATCACCAGGCCCGGGATCGCCCGCAGCGCGGCGAGGTGCTCGATCGGCTGGTGCGTCGGCCCGTCCTCGCCGAGGCCGATCGAGTCGTGCGTCCACACGTAGGTCGTCGGCAGCTTCTGCAGTGCCGCCAACCGGACCGGCGGGCGCATGTAGTCGGAGAACACGAGGAACGTCGCGCCGTAGGGCCGGGTCGGGCCGTGCAGCGCGATGCCGTTGAGGATCGAGCCCATCGCGTGCTCGCGGACTCCGAAGTGGAGGGTCCGGCCGTACGGCGTCGCGTCCCACTCCTTGGTCTTCGCGCTCGTCGGGCCGAACGAGTCGGCGCCCTTCATCGTGGTGTTGTTGCTCTCCGCGAGGTCCGCCGAGCCGCCCCACAGCTCGGGCAGCACGTCGGCGAGCGCGTTGAGCACCTCGCCGGACGCCTTGCGGGTCGCGACGCCCTTCGGGTCCGGGTCCCACGACGGGAGGCTGTCGGCCCAGCCGTCGGGCAGCCGGTAGGCCGAGGCGCGGTCGAGCAGCGCCTTGCGCTCCGGGTTGGCCTGCGCCCACGCGTCGAAGGACTTCTGCCACTCCTTGTGCGCGTCCTTGCCCCGGTCGGCGACCAGGCGGGCGTGCTTGAGGACCTCCGGCTCCACCACGAAGCGCGCCTCGGGGTCGAAGCCGAGGATCTTCTTGACCGCGGCGACCTCGTCCTCGCCGAGCGCGGAGCCGTGCGCCTTGCCGGTGTTCATCTTGTTGGGCGCCGGATAGCCGATGACCGTGCGCAGCAGGATGAACGACGGCCTCGTCGTCTCCGCCTCGGCCGCCCGGACCGCGTCGAGGATGCCGGCGACGTCCTCGCCGCTCTCCACGACCTGGACGTGCCAGCCGTACGCCTCGTAGCGCTTCGCGGTGTCCTCGGACAGCGCGATGTTGGTGTCGTCCTCGATCGAGATCTTGTTGTCGTCGTAGAAGACGGTCAGGTTGCCCAGCTCCTGGCGGCCCGCGAGGGAGGACGCCTCGGAGGTGACGCCCTCCTCGATGTCACCGTCGGACGCGATCACGAAGACCCGGTGGTCGAACACGCTCTCGCCGGGCGCGGGGTCCGGGTCGAACAGGCCACGCTCGCGGCGGGCGGCCATCGCCATGCCCACCGCGGAGGCGAGGCCCTGGCCGAGCGGGCCGGTGGTGATCTCCACACCGGCGGTGTGCCCGTGCTCGGGGTGGCCCGGGGTCTTGGAGCCCCACTTGCGCAACGCCTTGATGTCGTCGATCTCCAGGCCGTAGCCGGAGAGGAACAGCTGCAGGTACAGCGTGAGGCTCGAGTGACCGGCGGACAGGACGAACCGGTCCCGGCCGATCCACTCCGGGTCGCTCGGGTCGTGGCGCATGACCCGCTGGAAGAGGGTGTACGCGAGGGGCGCGAGGCTCATCGCGGTGCCCGGGTGACCGTTGCCGGCTTCCTGGACGGCCTCGGCGGCGAGGACCCGGATGGTGTCCACGGCGCGTTTGTCGAGGTCGGTCCAGTCGTCAGGCAGGTTCGGCGTGGTCAAACGGGCCAGTTCGTCGGCACTCATGGACACGGACTCAAGCTCCCACCTAGATCGTCTTGTTGATCATGCTGTTCTCGCATGACCGCGCTGGTCATCCTCGGGATGCCCGGACAATTCCTCAGCCTAACGAAACCACCCGGCGAAGGCCGTTCATGGTCACGCGGCTACCATCTCGAGCGTTGCCCGAACATCCGCCATCTACACCCACCTGGAGCCGCTCGTGAGCGCAGCGCTCGGGGCGGCTGCCGAAGCCCCGCGCCGCACCCGCAGGGACGTCATGCGCGCGTACGTCGCGCTGACCAAGCCGCGGATCATCGAGCTCCTGCTGGTCACGACGGTGCCGGCGATGATGCTGGCGGCCAGGGGCATCCCGTCTCCGTGGCTGGTGTTCGCCACCCTGTTCGGCGGCACGATGGCCGCGGGCTCCGCGAACGCGCTCAACTGCGTCGCCGACGCCGACATCGACGCGGTGATGAAGCGCACCTCGACGCGTCCGCTGCCCCGCCACCAGGTGCCGACGCGCAACGCGCTCGTCTTCGGTGTCACGCTCGGCGCGCTGTCGTTCGCGTGGCTGTGGCCCACCACCAACCTCCTGGCGGCGTTGTTGGCCGTCGCCGCCATCCTCTTCTACGTATTGATCTACACGATGGTTCTCAAGCGGCGGACCGCCCAGAACATCGTGTGGGGCGGCGCGGCGGGGTGCATGCCGGTGGTCATCGGCTGGTCCGCGGTGACCGGGTCCATCGAGTGGCCGGCGCTGGTCATGTTCGGCGTGATCTTCTTCTGGACGCCACCGCATTTCTGGGCCCTGGCAATGAAGTTCCGCGACGACTACGCACGCGCCGGCGTCCCGATGCTCCCGGTCGTGACCACGCCTGACCGGGTGGTCCGGCAGATCGTCACCTACTCGTGGGTGATGGTCGCGTGGACGCTGCTGCTGGTGCCCGTCACCGGCTGGGTGTACACGGGCTTCGCGGTGGTGACCGGTGGCTGGTTCCTCGTGGTCGCGCACCGGCTGTACGCGTCGGTCAAGCGCGGCGAGCCGGGCCGGCCGATGAAGCTCTTCCACATGTCGAACACGTACCTGACGCTGGTGTTCGTCGCGCTGGCCGTGGACTCGGCGCTCGGTCTCCCGGTGGTCGGTCTGCCGTTCTGACCCCTGGCCGGGGGCGTTGCTGACTCTGTCGTGGGCCTGTTGACCATCCTTCCCCAGTCCAATACCGTCTGGTTATGGAACCGGGAGGTGATGGACGATGACCGCGGCTCTGGCGCCCTCGCTCGATGCCACCTTCGCCGCGCTGGCCGATCCCACGCGACGGGCCATCCTCGCGCGGCTGGCCAAGGGGGAGGCGTCGGTCAAGGAGCTGGCCGAGCCGTTCGCGATGACGCAGCCCGCCATCTCCAAGCACCTCAAGGTGCTCGAACGTGCCGGTCTCGTCGAGCGCGGCCGGGACGCGCAGCGCCGGCCGTGCCGGCTGGCCGCCGGGCCCATGCGTGCCGCGTCGGCGTGGCTCGGCGACTACCGGCGGTTCTGGACCGAGAGCTACGACCGTCTCGACGAGCTGCTGTCCGATGAGTGACCGCGACATCGTCATCACCCGCTCGTTCACCGCGCCCCGGCGGCGCGTGTTCGACGCGCACACCCAGCCACACCTGCTCCGGCGCTGGTTCGGCCCGCACGGCTGGCGCCTCACGGTCTGCGAGATCGACCTGCGCCCCGGCGGCGAATGGCACTACGTGATGCGCGGCCCGGACGACCATGAGATGGTCCTGCACGGCCGGTACCTGGCGATCGACCCGCCGAACCGGCTCGTCATGACCGAGACGAACGTCGACTGCCACGCACGGGCCGAGCACGAGTCGATCATCACCATCGAGCTGTCCGGAAACACACTTCTCACCCATACCGCCACGTTCCCGACCCGCGAGCTCCGCGACGCCGTCCTCGACTCGGGTATGGCCCGAGGCGTCGGCGCCGGCTTCGACCGGCTCGCCGCCACCCTGGAGCACACCATGGACTGGAAGATCGAGATGATCCCCGTGCCCGTCACCGACGTGGACCGGGCCAAGGAGTTCTACGCCGGCAAGCTCGGCTTCCCCGTCGACGTCGACCACGCGGCGGGCGAGTTCCGGTTCGTGCAGGTGACACCCCCGGGCTCCGGGTGCTCGATCGGGTTCGGGGTGAACGTCACCGAGATGAAGCCGGGTGACCTCAAGGGCGTCCAGATCGTCGTCGCGGACATCGAACGGGCCCACGCGGACCTGGTCGAGCGCGACGTCGACGCCTCCCCGATCTGGCACATCGAGGACGGGCAGCAGGTCGACGGCAAGGGCGGCGCCTGGAACTCGTTCGTCACCTTCGACGACCCGGACGGCAACCGCTGGGTCATTCAGGAACGTCCCTAGGCCGTCGCCTGCGAGCCGCTCACCGTCTCCAGCAGCGCCGACACGTCCGCGTCGTCGAGGGACTCGCGGATGCACTGCCACAGCTGGAGGTTCGCCGCCGCCCAGTGGGCGTACTGCGCCGCGGCCTCGGCGTTGTAGAAGTAGAACCCCTCGTCGTGCACGCTCTGTTGCTCGCCGCAGATCTTGTTCGCCAGCTCGCGCAGGCCGATGCCGTTCTCCTCGAGGTACTTGTGCGCGAGCACGACCGGGGTCACCGGCAGCGCCTTGAACAGCGTGTCCGCGTCCGACAGCGCCTGGGCCTCCAGCGAGATGTCCTTGCCGCGGCTGGCCATCTCCGCCTCGTCGACGATGCGGTCGATCCACGCCGCGACGTGCCTGGGCACGCCGGCGCGGGCCAGGATCGCGCAGCGCAGCCCGCTGCCCGCCGCCGCGGCCGAGTTGCGCAGGACAAGGTAGTTGACGTCGTGCACCAGTGCGGCGGTCTCCACGACGCTCACCTCGGCGCCGTTGAGCACGGCGAAGCGACCGGCCTTGGTGCGCACGAAGTTCACGTGGTGCCACCCGTGGAACTGCAGCCGCGCCGCGTAGCGCGCGCAGAGCCGGTGGACGTCCGCCTCGACAGCATCGACCACGCCCGGTGGAATCACCGGCACGATCGTATGACCCTCGGGCGTGCTATCCGTTACAGACACGTCACCCCTCCGACCATGCCGGCTGTGGTAAGCGCCCGCCGAGCAGGGCTGGTGGAGGTGATGGTAATTGGCCCGAGCGTGTTTGTCTTCGGTATCGACCGCTATCTGGCCGGTCCTACAAGCGGTCGACCAGACCGGACAGCCGCGACTCGACCGGCACGTGCCGTTGGCTCTCGCGGGTCAGCGGGTCGTAGGACAGGCTCCAGGGCGTCACCTCCCTGGACTTCACGAGGAACGTCATGGTGCCGTCGACCGCCCGCGGGATCCGGTGGAAGTCCGACGCCAGCAGACTCTCCGACGCGCCGACCGGGCATGGCGTGCTGGTCAGCAGCTCCGCGGACGTGATCAGCGACGTCCCCGGCGCCAGCGCCGCCGTGTAGCGCTCGTGCAGGTAGCCGCCGCGCAGGATGGTCGTGCAGAAGTGGTACCGGTGGTTGTGCACGGAGTCCGCGTAGCCGGCACGCCAGTCACGCTGCTCCTTGTACTCGTGCATCCAGAACGTGAACGGCTCGTCCGGCTGGTCGCGCAGGCACCACGCGAAGTGCGTCGTCGTCTCCCGCGACCGCCGCATGACGGCCTTCGCCTGGTCCTCCGGCAACGTGAGGAGGTGGGTGCGCAGGTCGGTGCGCAGGTCGGGCCGTTCCGCCCACGTCTCGAACCACCGGTCGACCTCGCCCCAGCGGGACGCGAGGCCGAGGTCGGCGGCCCGCAGCTGTTCGGCCAGCTCCACCAGCGCGGAGCCCTTCGTGGCCACCAGATATCAGCCCCCCAACTCGGCGGTGACGGAGAACTCCCGGAGGAAGTCGTAGAACTTGCTGTTGAGCTCGAGGAACTGCTCCTCGGTCAGGCGTGAGCTGGTGATCTTCTCGAACCGCGCGATGAACTCCTGGCGTGTCAGGTCGGGCGTGATCACCAGGTGCTGCGCGTGGCGGGACACGGAGATGCGGCCGAACTCCGCGCGTTCCATGTTGTAGATGAACGAGCCCTCGGAGAACCGCAGTGTCCGCGGGTACGCCGCGGGCGCGTGCGCGTCGCTGTAGAGCGTCACCCACACGCTGTCGTCGAAGATCTCCAGCCGGTCCAGTGGCGGGTCGGAGATCACGGTGACCTCCATCCTGCTGCACCTGCTGCGCGCCAGGTACAGGCCGACCAGGCCGATCCTGGTCTCCTCGTGCAGGCGCGCCTGGATGGTGTCGGCGTCGACGTCGGCAGGGGAGTGCCGGATGAGGTAACGGGCTCGGCCGCTTATCCCGGACGCGTTGCCGGGATCGGCCACGACTCCGCGGAACTCCCATTCGGACCGGGACAGCAGCAGTCGCGCCGCCGCGTGCCGGCCGGAGAATCCTCGGAACAGGTACTGCCTCGTGCGCTGCAGATCCTGCATCATCAGCCGGTTGAACGCGGGGTTGGGTTCCGCGGTCGGTTCGAAGACGTGGGTGGGGAAGAACTCACGGTTCATCGACCGGTACTCGTCGGCGAGGTCACGCAACGCCTGCCGGCTTTCTTCGACGAGTGGCGTGAGCATCGCCCGCTGGGTGGCGGTCGCGGTGATGAGGGTCTGGCCGAAGCCGACGATGGCCGAGACCAGTGTTCCGGTGGAGAGCGCGGTGACCAGGTTCTTGCCGACGCCGGGGTCCAGGTTCGCCGAGAGGACCATGGCCAGTCCCGAGACCACCACCAAGATCAGGAGTAGGAGGCCGGTTCTGGTCCAGAAGATCTCTTGAACGGGGTTCTTGCGGAGGCCCTTGGCTTCCGCGGGCACCGTTTACCACCTCCTTCGAGTCACCCAGAAGGGTGAAACGCGCTCTGTACCGGATCGAGTACGGACTGTAAATCTACCCCTGGACGCGGGTGTGATAAATAGGAAGAACGGGTGACCCTGTTAGTAACTGTCAGCCGCCGACCGCCCAGCCACTCCTTCATTTGGGGTCATGTCAATGATGCGCATCGTGACTGTGGTCCTGCCAGTAGTCGCGGCACTGCTCACGCTCACCGGCTGTGTCGGCCGGATGGGCCCGGTCCTCGCCCGGCCACCCGAGCGCAGCCCGGTCGTCGGCGAGTGCGCCACGACGGACATCGGGGTGGCGGGTGCGCTGGACGAGCAGCCGAAGATCACCTTGCCGACGGACTGCGCGCCGCCCACCGTCCTGCTGGCGCAGGACCTCGAGAAGGGCAAGGGGCCCAGGGCACTCCCGCACGCGGAGCTCTCGGTCAGCTATGTGCTGATCACCTGGTCGAGCGGGGAGAAGCTGGACGGCACGTGGTCGGGCAACAACACGCTGCCGATCTCGGTGTCCCTGTCCAACCTGCGTGACTCGGGCTGGATCCGCTACTGGGACGAGGGCCTGCTCGGCATCCGCGCGGGCGGGCGCCGCCTGATCGTCGTCCCGGTGGCCGCCGCCAACACCAAGATGGGCAGCGGCACCACGACCTCCGGCGAGACCCTGGTCTTCGTGGTCGACGCGATCAGCATCACGCCACGCTGACGGCCGAGGGGAGGAGCAGCAGCTTGCCCGTGGTGCGGCGGCCCTCGAGGTCCTCGTGGGCCTTGGCGGCGTCGGCAAGCGGGTAGCGGCCACCGATGCGGACCGACACGCGCCCGGCCGCGATGGCCGAGAACAGCTCGTCACACCGCCACTGGAACTCCTCCGGCGTCGCGATGTGGTGGCCGAGGGTCGGGCGGGTCAGGAACACCGAACCCGCCGTGTTCAGGCGCTGCGGGTCGACCGGCGGGACCGGTCCGCTGGACGCGCCGAACAGTGCCAGCACGCCCCGTCGCGACAGCGACGCCAGGCTGCCGTCGAACGTCGTCCTGCCCACGCCGTCGTACACGGCCGCCACGCCGACGCCGCCGGTCAGGTCCGCGACCGCCTCGGCGAAGTCGGTCTCCGTGTACCGGATCACCTCGTCGGCGCCGGCCTCGCGGGCCAGCGCCTCCTTCTCCGGCGTGGACACGGTGCCGATCACCTTGCCGCCGCGGAACTTCGCCAGCTGCACCAGCAGCAGGCCCACACCGCCGGCCGCCGCGTGGACGAGAACCGTGTCGCCGGGCTTCACGGCGTAGGTCGAGGTCACCAGGTAGTGGGCGGTGATCCCCTGGAGCATGGCGGCGGCCGCGACCTCGTCCTCGACCCCCTCCGGGATCCTGAACGCGGCTGCGGCCGGCACGATCACCTGCTGTGCGTACGAGCCCGGTGCGGCCGTCCACGCGACGTGGTCGCCCTCGGCGAAGCCGGTGACGTCGTCGCCGACCGCCAGCACCGTGCCAGCGCCCTCGCCGCCCGGCGTGAACGGCAGTGGCATCCCGTACTGGCCGCTGCGGTGGTAGACGTCGATGAAGTTCACCCCGGCCGCCGCCACCGACACCACGAGGTCACCCGCGCCGGGCTTGGGCGCGGGCACCTTGCCGAGTTCCAGCACCTCGGGGCCGCCGGTGGCCCGCACGAGGATGGCATCGACCATGTCGTCGACAACGGGGTGGGGCGTGGAAGTCACCGCGTTCCTCCAAGATCAAGAACAGCTACTCCGTACGGACCCTAGTCCGCGCGCCACCACCGGTGCACACCACTCCTCGCGAGCTCCGCTCACGCGACCAGCTTGGCGGCCAGCCTTTCCGGCCGCGGCCAGCGCACGGCCCACGCCCAGCCGAACTTCTCGAAGAGCCAGATCACCCGCGCGGAGATGTCGAGCTGCCCGCGCATCACGCCGTGCCGCGCGCTGGTCGGGTCGGCGTGGTGCGAGTTGTGCCACGACTCGCCCATGGACAGGATCGCGAGCGGCCAGAAGTTGGCGGCGCGGTCCCGGCTGGCGAACGGCCGGTCGCCGATCATGTGGCAGATCGAGTTCACCGACCACGTGATGTGGTGCAGGAAGCCGACGCGGACGATCCCGGCCCAGAAGATCGCGGACACCACGCCCCACCACGACATGGTGATCAGGCCGCCGATCACGCCGGGGAGCCCGAGGGTCAGCACGGTCATCGGGATGAACAGCTTGTCGACGAGCTGGAGGTCCTTGTCCGCCAACAGATCCGGCGCGAACCGCTCGGCGTTGGTCTTGTCCCGCTCGAACAGCCAGCCCATGTGTGAGTGCCAGAAGCCCCGCGCGATGGCGACCGGCGACGTGCCGAACAGCCAGGGGGAGTGCGGGTCGCCCTCGCGGTCGGAGAAGGCGTGGTGGCGGCGGTGGTCGGCGACCCACGCGATGACCGAGCCCTGCGACGCGAGGCTCCCGGCGACCGCCAGCGCGATCCGCAGCCAGCGCTTGGCCTTGAACGAGCCGTGGGTGAAGTAGCGGTGGTAGCCGACGGTCACGCCGAGCGCGCTGACCACGTAGAAGCCGGTGGCGATGCCGACGTCGACCCAACCGAGGCCCCAGCCCCAGGCGAACGGCACTGCGGCGATCAGGGCGAGCAGGGGGAGGAGCACGAACACCACGACGGTGTAGTGCTCGGCGCCGGAGCGCCGGCCGGAGAGGATGGGCTTGGGGGACCGTGATTCACGCGTAGGCGTCAGTGTCGCGGAGATTGGGGAGACCTCATAACTCGGGCCCGTGACGCGGCCAGGAGACGTCGACCTACGGTTACGTATCCGTAGGTTTCCGTCTCGACGTTACCGGGCCGTGACCGCCTCTGCCACTCGACCCTCGTCGGCGGCGGCGCGGCGCCTGCGGACCCCGCACCACAGCGAGCCGGTGGCGATGATGACCGTCATGGCGCCGAGAACGTGCAGGCAGACCAGCAGCTCGGGCACGCCGAGCCAGAACTGGACGAATCCGATGGTGCCCTGCGCGAGGACCACGGCCACCAGCACGCGGTAGCGCCCCCACGGCGGCGGGAGCTCCCGCCGCGACCGCAGCCAGAGGCCCAGCAGCACCAGCGAGCCGAGAAACGTGTACAGGAACGCGGCGTGGACGTGCGCCATGGTCTCGACCGGGATGCCGAGCCGCGGGGTCCTGGAGTCGCCGGCGTGCGGGCCGGCGCCGCTGACCATGGTGCCGGTGACGAGCAGCCCGGCGAGCAGCGCGGTCTGCACGTACAGCCAGGTGGCGAGCGTGCCCGGCGGCGTGACAGGCCCGCCCCCCGCGTCGTCGTGGGGCACCGAGTGCACCAGCAGTGTGGCGAGCCACACCATGACGGTCGACGCGAGCAGGTGGATCGCGACGCTCCACCACACCAGGTCGAGCCGGACCGTGATGCCGCCGATGACGGCCTGGACGGCCACGCCGACCGGCATGGCCAGCGCGAGCCGCAGGTAGCGCCGGTCGACGCGCGGGCGGTTGAGGTAGGCGAGCACGAAGCAGGTGACGGCGATCAGCCCGACCACACCGGTGAACAGGCGGTTGCCGTACTCGATCCACTGGTTGAGCGTGCTGTACTCGGGGTGCGAGACCGGGAACATGCTCCCGGGGAAGCACTCCGGCCAGGTCGGGCAGCCGAGGCCGGAGCCGGTGACCCGGACGACCGCGCCGGTCATGGCGATGAGCGCCTGTGTGGTCAGCACCGCGACCGCGAACCCCAGCTGCAGGCGGCGGCTCGGGTTGGGCAGGCGGTCGATGCGGGCCTTGAGCGAGTCGAGCACGGCCCCGATCGTAAGGGACCCGGTTTGCCCTGCCCCTGAGGGCAATGTTTACGGTCGCCGCCGTGCGATTCGCGATCAGCTACCAGCCCGCCGTCCACGGTGCCGACCCCGCCCGCCTCACGGCGTTCGCCCAGCACGCCGAGGCGTGTGGCTTCGAGGGCATCTACCTGCCCGAGCACGTGGCGATGTACCCGGGGGCGGTGGTCGGGCCGATGGAGATCCCGCCGACGACACCGTTCCTGGACCCGCTGGACTGCCTCGCGTTCGTCGCGTCGGTCACCTCGAGGCTCCTGCTCGGCACGGGCGTCCTTCTGCTGCCGTACCACCACCCGGTGACACTGGCGAAGCGCGTGGCAACGGTCGACGTGCTGTCCGGCGGGCGGCTCCGGCTGCTGACGGTCGGCGTCGGCGCGCTCCCAGGGGAGGCGGCGGCGGTGGGGGTGGACTTCGCCACGCGCGGTCGCCGCGCCGACGAGGCGATGGACGTGCTGCGGCTGCTGTGGTCCGGGGAGCCGGTCACCCATGCCGGGGAGTTCTACCCGCTGACCGACGTGTACAGCTATCCGTTGCCACACAAGGGTTTGCCGATACACGTGGGCGGGTCGAGCCGGGCGGCGGCACGACGTGCCGGGCGGCGCGGCGACGGGTACTTCGCCGGTGGCCTGCTCGCGCCCGACGAGCGTGCCCGGCAGTTCGAGGCGGCCCGGGCGGCGGCGGTGGAGGCGGGCCGCGACCCGGACGCGCTGGAGTACACGCGGTGGGGCTCGGCCGACCTGACCGAGTCGCAGGTGGCGGCGTTCGCCGCGCAGGGCGTCACGCGGATCGTGGTGAACGGGAGCCTGGCGGACCTGTCCGCGTTCGCGAAGCGGTTCGGGCTCAGCTGAGCCTGGTGGTGCGGGTGGCGAGCAGGGCGGCCACCACGCCCCAGCCGGTGAGTACGGCGAACACCGGCCAGCCGGGCACGCCGCCGTCCACGAGGGCGGTGTGCATGCCCTGGGGGAGGGCGCCGGACGGGAGCAGGGCGGTGATGTCGCCGAGGGCGCCCGGCATGGCGCCCGGCGGGACGATGATGCCGCCGCCGAGGAGCAGCACGAACCAGACGATGTTCGCGAGGCCCAGGACGACCTCGGCCTTCAGCGCGCCGCCCAGCAGGACCCCCAGCGCGCCGAACGAGAGCGTGCCGAGGACCGCGAGCAGGAGTGCCCACGCCAGCCCCGCCGGCTCGGGCGACCAGCCGAGGACCGCCGCCAGCACGCCGAGCACGACGAGCTGGACGGCGACCACCACGAGGCCGGCGAGTGCCCTGCCGGCGACGAGCAGCCAGCGCGGCAGCGCCGTGGCGGCGAGGCGTTTGAGCACGCCGTAGCGCCGGTCGAAGCCGAGCGCGATGGCCTGCCCGGTGAACGCGGACGACATCACGGCCAGCGCGAACACCCGCGGCGCCACCGAGTCGACCCGGGGTCGCGGCAGGTCGAAGACGTCGACGGCGGTCAGCCCGACCAGCAGCGCGACCGGGATCAACAGGGTGAGGAGGATCTGCTCGCTGTTGCGCAGCGTCAGGATCGCCTCGGTCCGCGCGTGGACGAACAGCATGCGCCCGATCCGCCCGCGACCGGGCGCGGGCGTGAAGGTGCCCGCGGGGAAGGCGGTCATCGGCACGCTCCCGTGACGTCCCCGAGACGCCGGGCCGGAGATCCCGTCACCGCAGTTCCCTTCCGGTCAGCTCCAGGAACACGTCCTCCAGGCTGCGCCTGCCGACGTGTAGCTCCTCCGGCAGCACACCCTGCTGCGCGCACCATGCCGTCACCGCCGACACCACCTGCGGGTCGACCCGCCCGGTCAGCAGGTACGTCCCGGGTGACGGCTCCTCGATGCGACAGTCCGCCGGCAGCGCGCCGCACAGCTGCCGCAGGTCCAGCCCGGCCTGGGCGCGGAACCGCAGCTGCGCCGCGTCGGGCTCGTCCGCGGTCAGTTGGCTCGGGCTGCCCTCGGCCACGACCTTGCCGTTGTCGATGATCACGACGTGGTCGGCGAGCTGCTCGGCCTCCTCCATCACGTGCGTGGTCAGCAGCACGCTCACCCCGTCGGTCCGCAGCGCCCGCACCAGCTCCCACACCAGCCGCCTGGCCTGCGGGTCCATGCCGGCGGTCGGCTCGTCGAGGAACACCAGCTCCGGCCGCGACACCAGCGCGCACGCCAGTGACAGCCGTTGCTGCTGCCCACCGGAGAGCCGCTTGTACGGCGTCCGCCGCACGTTCGACAGGCCCAGCACCTCGATCAGCCAGGCCGGGTCGATCGGGTTCGCCGCACAGGCCGCGACGAGTGCGAGCATCTCCTCCGCCCGCACTCCCGGGTAGGCCCCGCCGCCCTGCGGCATCACGCCGATCCGCGGGCGGAGCCGTTCGTGGTCGGTCGCCGGGTCGAGCCCGAGCACCAGCACGTCGCCCCCGTCGCGGCGCTGGAAGCCTTCGCAGATCTCCACGGTCGTCGTCTTGCCCGCGCCGTTCGGACCCAGCAACGCGAGCACCTGCCCGCGGCACAGCCGCAGGCTGAGGCCGTCCACCGCGGTGGTCTGGCCGAAACGCTTGACCAGCCCCGACAGCTCGACGGCCGGTCCGGGCGAAGGGGTGCTCACGCCCGTAAGGCTATTGCCTCCGGTCGGGGTGGCGGTCCCACCCCCAGGGGGTCTACGTCGCCGGGTCCGGCACCACGTTCGGCGCACAGTCATGCGGCCGGGGCCGGGCCGGACCGCCGGTGGGTACGAGAACGGCAGGTCAGGGGACGGACACCGAGACCAGCCGGGCCCGGGTCGGGATGTGCCTGCGGACCACGAACAACGCGGTCACGACCACGACCGCCGCGCCGACGTAGGCGTAGGGCAGCTGGTAGGTCCGGAAGTCGAACGTCGTCCCGGTCGGTGGCAGTGCCACCGCGAACGCCGCGCTGATGGCCGTCGCCGCCATGCGGAAGCGGGTGTTCCCCGCCGCCGACGCCAGCGGGATCGCCGCCCACAGCAGGTACCACGGCTGCACGGTCGCGCCGAACACCAGCACCGCGCCGAGCGCCGCGCCCAGCCCGATCATCGGCCGCAGCCGCCACCGGAAGCTGTCCAGCAGCAGCTTCGCCGCCAGCAGCGGCCCGAGCAGCGTGCCGACCATCCGGCTCACGGTGATCGCCGCGTCGATGTGGTTGCCCAGCCCCAGGATGATCCCCAGCCCGCCGGCGCCGAAGCCGAGCGCGGTCATCGGGGCCATCCAGCTCTTGATCGAGTTCGCCGTGTTCAGCGTCGACATCCAGCCCAGCCCCAGCCCGCTGCCGAACGACGTCAGCACGACCACCGCGAGGAAGATCACCATCAGCGCGCCGGCCGTGACGAACAGGTGCTTCCACCGCCCACCCCAGCGTCGCGCGATCATCACGCCGAGGAACCCGAGCGCCAGCGCGGCCGGGATCTTCACCACGGCCGCGAGTGTGATCACCGTCGCGCCGATGCCGTACCAGAGCAGCTCGCCCTGCTGCCACGGCGGGAACGGCCCACTCGGCCCGCACCTGGGCATCCTCCGCAGCGCCAGCTCGATGCCGACGAGCATCAGGCCGATCGCCAGCGCCTCGTTGTGGATGCCCACCACCAGGTGGAACAGCACCAGCGGGTTCGCCGCCCCCAGCCACAGCGCGCTCACCGGGTTGATGCCGAACCGCCGCGCCAGCCGGGGCAGCGCCCACACGATCATCGCGAAGCCGAACAGCGCCAGGAGCCGCTGGAACACGATCCCCATCACCACGTGGTCGCCGGTGATCCGCGTGATCGTCCGCCCGATCATCAGGAACAGCGGCCCGTACGGCGACGGCGTCTCCCGCCACATCGTCGGCACGTTCCTGGTCAGGACGTCGTTGTTGCCCAGCGCCTCGGCCGGGCCGACCGTGTACGGGTCCAGCCCACGCGCGGCGATCTCGCTCTGCGCGAGGTAGCTGTAGACGTCCTTCGAGAACATCGGCACGGTCAGCACGAGCGGCGCGGTCCACATCACCAGCGTCCTGGCCATCTGCGGCAGCGAGACCATCCGCGCGCGACCCGGCGTGGCGAGCCGGCCCAGCCCCAGCCACCCCAGCACGATCATGAACACGCCGGCGAACGCGATCGCCAGCGACACCGTCGTCATCCGGGGGAAGAGGCTGAACACCGGCAGGCCCCAGACGGGGTTGTACACCGGCGCCGCGCCCGCCCCCAGCGAACCGATGGCCAGCAGCAACGCCCCGACCGTGCCGAAGCGGCGGATCACGTCCAGTTGCCGGCGCTCGCGCCCGTCCAGCGGCGCACTGGTGAAGGTGGCGCCGCCGGACCTCCCGTCGGCCCCGCTCCGCTCCGTCACACCCTCTGCCACGTGGGAAAGCGTATCGGGCGACCTTGAGGGTGACGCCGATCACCTCGGACACGGGCCACTTTGCCGCCGCCCGGGAAATAAGACACACTGGTGTTGTGAAAAACGAGCAGCTGGCCGAGGGCCGCACCAGACATGGTGTGGCACGCCTGCTGCTGGAACAGGGACCGATCACCGCGGCCGCGGTCGCGGAGACCCTCCGGATCAGCCCGGCGGCCGTCCGCCGGCACCTGGACACCCTGGTCGCGAACGGTGAGGCGTGCATGCGCGACGCACCGCGGCGCGGCCAGCGGGGCCGGGGCCGGCCGGCGAAGCTGTGGCTGCTGACCGAGACCGGGCGTGCCCGGTTCGGGCACGCCTACGACGACCTGGCCATCGAGGCCATCCGGTTCGTCGCCGAGGCGGCCGGGGAGTCGGCGGTACGCGAGTTCGCCGCGCGACGGGTCGCCACGCTCGTCGACCGGCACCGCGGCGAGGTGCTGGCCACGCCGGACCTCGCCGAGCGGGCGAAGACCCTCGCGGAGGCTCTCACCAGGGAGGGTTACGCTGCGTCGACACGGCGCGTCGGGACAGGGGAGCAGCTCTGCCAGCACCACTGCCCGGTCGCGCACGTCGCGGCGGAGTTCCCCGAGCTGTGCGAGGTCGAGACGGCGGCATTCGCCGAACTGCTCGGCACCCACGTACAGCGACTCTCGACCATCGCACGTGGTGACGCCGCGTGCACCACACACGTACCACTCGGAGACTCCCGATCTCCCGAGCCGGGCGACACCACCACAACCGAAGGGACGCCTTCATGACCACCGCTGCGGAGCAGCGCCTACAGGCCCAGGGCGAGACTCTGGCCGCCATGGGCAACTACGAGTTCGGCTGGGCCGACTCGGACGTCGCCGGCGCCGCCGCCCAACGCGGCCTGTCCGAGGCCGTCGTCCGGGACATCTCGGCGAAGAAGAACGAGCCGGAGTGGATGCTCGAGTCCCGGCTCAAGGGGCTGCAGCTCTTCGACCGCAAGCCCATGCCCAACTGGGGCGCCGACCTGTCCGGCATCGACTTCGACACGATCAAGTACTTCGTGCGCTCGACCGAGAAGCAGGCCGCCAGCTGGGAGGACCTGCCGGAGGACATCAAGAACACCTACGACAAGCTGGGCATCCCGGAGGCCGAGAAGGCCCGCCTGGTGTCCGGTGTCGCCGCGCAGTACGAGTCCGAGGTGGTCTATCACAAGATCAACGAGGAGCTCGAGAAGCAGGGCGTGATCTTCCTCGACACGGACACCGCGCTCAAGGAGCACCCGGAGCTGTTCGAGGAGTACTACGGCTCGGTCATCCCCCACGGTGACAACAAGTTCTCCGCGCTCAACGGCGCGGTCTGGTCGGGTGGCTCGTTCATCTACGTGCCGAAGGGCGTGCACGTGGAGATCCCGCTGCAGGCCTACTTCCGGATCAACACCGAGAACATGGGCCAGTTCGAGCGGACGCTGATCATCGTCGACGAGGGCGCCTACGTGCACTACGTCGAGGGCTGCACCGC
>Ga0164298_10000045_pt1 | contig 66760 bp, 56 predicted proteins | sample Whisoiple_216_MG_FD_109713 | JGI IMG/M metagenome (GOLD analysis project Ga0164298, IMG submission 109713) | Unamended control soil microbial communities from upstate New York, USA - Whitman soil sample_216_MG | ecosystem: Environmental > Terrestrial > Soil > Agricultural land ...
CGAACCGGCGCCTTGCCAGCAGAAACCCGGATCCACCGACTTGATCACCGCATTCCCGGCGCGGGACACTAGGACCTTGCCCGCAACGCGGCGAGTGCCGCCGCCCGGAGCCGGTCCTGGTCCAGTCCGGCGTACTCCGACACCGCGTCGGCGTACGCCGGCCCTTCGGCGTTCTCGACCGCGGCCCGGACGTCCTCGATGTTCGGTGTCGGCCGGAAGCCACGCCGGTACTTGAACCGTTCGGCCAGCGCGACCATCCGCGCCGCCGAGCCCATCGCCCCGGACGCGAGGTCGACCATGCCGAGCGCGATCAGCGCCCCGCCGGCCAGCTGCTGCTCGACGATGTACACCGGCGGCCGTTCCAGCGGGTTCGCCAGCATCAGCTCCAGCTGGCGCGGCAGCTCCGTCACCAGGCCGGGAACCAGGTCCAGCCGGCCGGCCTGGGCATGCGCCCCGAGCGCGCCGGACCAGGTCTCCAGGACCCACGGCCGCACGCCGTGCTGGTCGGCGTCGTCCGCGGGCGGGTCCATCATGGCCCGGCGCCACAGGCGGAGCCCCTCGTCCACCTCGCCGCGCGCCATCGACAGCTCGGCCTGCGCCGCCAGCAGGAACTGGAAGGCGCCGGGGTCGAGGTCGACGTCGTCCTCCGGGCTGCCGGAGTTGTCGGCGGTGGCCCGGCCGAGCCAGTGCTCGGCGTCGTCGAGCCGCCCCAGCCGCAGGTTGGCGAGCATCATGCCCCAGTACACGCCGACGACGTCCCGGGGAGCGCCGATCTCGTCGAGCAGGCGGACCGCCTCGGCGAAGTACGCCAGCGACGCCTCTCCCCCCTCGACACGCATAACCAGCTCGCCGAGCCGGGCGAGCGACAGGATCCACAGCCACGGCGTGGCGCTCGTGGCCCACGCGGCCATCATCGGGGCGCACGCGTCGATCGCGGCCGGCAGGTCGCCCTCCTGCTCGGCGACAAAGCTCAGCACGACCCCGGCGACCGCGGCGGCGTGCGGCGCCCCACCGGCCAGGTACGCGCGGAGCACGGCGCGGTCGGCCGCGAACGCGTCCGGGTTCCCCAGCACGGTCGCCATGGCCCGCAGCGGGCTGTCTGGTGTCGCCGGGGGCAGCCGGTGCAGGACGTACAGCATGCGCCCGGTGCCCGGTGTCTGTGCGGCGAGCGCGGTGAGCAGGGTCAGCGCCACGGCGGTGTAGGTGACGTCGAGGTACTCGGGCGCCGGCCGGTAGTGCGCCAGCACCTGGGCGGACGTACTCGTGAGCAGCGCGACCCGGTCGTAGTTGCTGTCGATGACCCACACCGCGGCCAGGACGGCGGTCGCCGCCGCGACCGAGGCGCCGTCGGCGCGGGCGACGGCGTGGCTCAGCGCCTGCTGCAGGTTGTCCTGCTCGGCCCGCAGCAGGTCGGTGACCGGGACCGGGTCCGGGCCCAGCACGGCGTCGTGGTGGCGGGCGGCGAGGTCCCGTGCCCACGCGAGGAAGCCGTCGACGGCGTGGCCGGCGTCGCCGTGCTCGGCGAGCCGGGCCGCGCCGAACTCGCGCACGGTCTCCAGCATCCGGAACCGGACGCCGGTCGGGGTGTCGGCCACCTTGAGCAGTGACTGGTCGACGAGGTGCTCGACCGTGTCGAAGGCGTCGTCGCCCAGCATGTGGCCCGCGGCCTCGGCGGTGAAGCCGCCTGGGAAGACCGACAGCGCGCGCAGGGCACGCCGGCCGTCGGCGTCGAGCAGGTCCCAGCTCCAGTCGACGACCGCCTGCAGCGTGTGGTGGCGTTCGGGCGCGTCCCGGCGGCCGCCACGCAGCAGCGCGAACCGGTCCGCGAGCCGGCGGTCGATCTCGGTGACCGACAGGACCCGCACGCGCGCGGCGGCCAGCTCGACCGCGAGCGGCAGGCCGTCGAGGCGGGCGCACAGCCTCCCGACGGCGTCGTCCGGCAGGTCGACGCCGGGGCGGGCGGCGGTGGCCCGCTGGCGGAACAGCTCCTCGGTGGTGGCCTGGTCCAGCTCGGGCAGCAGGTACACCGACTCCGACGACAGGCCCAGCGGCGCGCGGCTGGTCGTGAGGATCCGCAGGTCGCGGGCCATGGCGACGAGCGTGGCGACGAGGTCGGCGGCCGCGGCGAGGACGTGCTCGCAGTTGTCGAGCACGAGCAGCGCGCCGACGCCGAGCGCCTCGACGATGCCGGCGACGGTGTTCTTGCGGAGGTGCGTCAGCTCGACGACGCCGAGAGCCGACGCGACCTCGGCGAGGACGTTCCCGTCCCGCGCGACCCCGACGAGGCTGACGAACTCGACGGTCCGGCGGGTGGACTGCCTGCTCACGGCGTGTGCGAGGCGCGTCTTGCCGAGCCCGCCGGGCCCGACGACCGACACCACACGGGCGCTGCCCAGCAGCTCGGCGACCGCGGCGAGGTCGTCGTCGCGGCCGAGCAGCGGGTTGGGTTCGTGGGCGACGCCGTGGCGGACGGTCGGCTGCTCGTCCTGCAGGAGCTGCTGGTACGCCTGCCTGAGCGCGGGGCCGGGGTCGGCGCCCAGCTCGTCGCGCAGGGCGCGGCGGTAGGCGTCGTAGCGGGCCATGGCGGCGGCCGGGCTCCGGACGGCGGCCTCGGCCCTGATCAGCTCCAGGAGGAGCTCCTCGTCGCGGGGGTACTCGGCGGCGAGCTCGGTGAGCGGGCCGGCGGCCTCGGCGTGCCGGTCGAGCCGGGCGAGCGCGAGGGCCCGCGTGCGTCTGAGCGTGCGGTAGGTGACGGCTCGCTCGGCCCGCAGGTCGCCGAGCGGGTCGCGGGTCTCCTCGGACTTGGGCGGGTCGTCCCAGAGTCCGAGCCCGGTCTCAGCGTGCCGGAGTGCCTGGGCGTGGTCGCCCTGTCTGGCGGACTGTGCCGCCGCGGCGGCGTGCTGGAGGACGGCCTGGGCGTCCACCTGCCCGCCGGCGAGCGTGAGCCGGTAGCCGGTGGGGGTGCGGGCGACGAGGCCGTCGCCGAGCTGCGCGCGGATGCGCGAGACGAGGATCTGCAGGGCTTTCGTCGGGTTGTCCGGCTGCTCGTCGGGCCAGAGGCCGTCGACGAGCCGGGCCGCGCTCGCGCCGTTCGGCTCGCCTGCCAGCAGGGCGAGGAGCGCGCGCAGCCGAGGACCGGTGATCTCCCTCCCCCGGTACGCGACGCGCGAGAGCACGGTCAGCTCGACGGTCACGTGTAGAGGCTAGCCGGGGGTTAGGTTGTGGCCATGACACGTGCGCTGGTGCTGGGTGGCGGGGGCGTGACGGGGATCGCGTGGGAGTGGGGCGTGCTGGCCGGCCTCGCCGAGGCGGGGGTCCGGCTGGGCTCCGCTGATCTCGTGATCGGGACGTCGGCCGGGTCGGTTGTCGGCGCGCAGGTGGCCAACGGCCTGGACCCGCGGGAACGGTACGAGGCACAGCTCGCGGCGCCGGACGGTGAGATCGGCGCGACGCTGGGCGCGGGCGTGATCGCCAGGTTCGCCCTGGCGATGGTCGGTTCCCAGGTGCCGCAACGGGTGCGGCAGCGCATCGGCCGCCAGGCCCACCGCGCCAGGACCCAGGCGACGGAGACGGAGCGGATCGCGGTGATCGAGTCGCGGCTGCCGGTGCACGAGTGGCCGGCCGACCGGCAGCTCCAGGTCACGGCGGTGGACGCGGAGACCGGCGCGTTCCGCGTGTTCGACGGGGCCTCGGGGGTGCCGCTCGTGCTGGCGGTGGCCGCGAGCTGCGCGGTGCCGTTCGTGTGGCCGCCGGTGACGATCGAGGGCAGGCGGTACATGGACGGCGGCGTCCGCTCCGGCTCGAACGCCGACCTGGCCGCCGGGTGCGAGCGGGTCGTCGTGCTGGCACCGATGGTCCGCGGCCTCGGCCCCGTGCCCGGCGTGGCCGCACAGGTCGAACAGCTGCGCCGCGAGGCGAAGGTGGCGCTGGTGACGCCGGACGCCGCGGCGCTGCGGGCGATCGGCCGCAACGTCCTGGACCCCGCGGCACGAGCGGGAGCCGCCCGCGCCGGACTGGCACAGGCGGCGTCCCTGGTGGATTCGGTCCGCGAGGTGTGGGACTAGCCGAACCGCCGCGAGTGTGGCGACCACCAACGCCGGCCGGGCTGGTCGCGCGGCGAACTGCGGCCGGGCGGCCGGGTCGGTCCGCGACGTGTGGGGTTAGGTCGAGAGCTGCCACACGTGGCCGTCGGGGTCGGCGATGGCGGCCGAGTAGACGCCCCATGGCCTTTCGCTTGCCGGCAGGACCACCTCCGCGCCGGCCGAGGTCGCCTTCGCCACCAGGGCGTCGACCTCGGCCGGTGACGCCACGGGCATCGACAGCAGGCACTCGCTCGTCCCCCGCTCCGCCACCGGGCGGCCGCCGACCACCCAGCCGAACCCGCCCGGCGGGATCAGCATCAGGCTGACGTCCGCCCCCAGCCGGAACTGCAGCGGCTCCGGCAACCCGTCCTCCGCCACCTCGCCGAAGGACTCGAGCCCCAGGCCGTCCCGGTAGAAGTCGTGCGAGACACGCCGGTCCGCCGTGGGCAACGCGATGATCATCGAAAGCTCCTCTCAGCTCACCGCCCCGACGAACGGCGAAGCCGAGGACCGACACTCTCACACGCCGAACAGCCAGTGATCCACCCGGCCGGGGTCGCGGACCGCGGACGCGATGTCCGCCGCCGACACCGAGTCGCTCGACTTGGCCAGGTGCAGCACCACCTGCGCCAGCGCGGCGATCTCTCGCTCGAAGCCGTCGCCGGTCTCCACGTGCCGCATGAACTCCGCGCGGTCCACCGACCCGGAGGCGTCCGCGCCGGCCGCGATCGCCCGCCACAGCTCCGCGTATCCCTCGCGCACGGCCCGCGCCCACACCGATCCCGGCGCCGCGCCGCACGCCTGTGCCAGCCGCAGCGCGTACACCGCGAAGTCGTCGCCGGTGAGCCGGCCGTCGTGGTCCGCGTCGAACCAGTCGAAACCCGTGCGGGCGCGGACGATCCGGGTCGCCCACGCGATGATCCGGTCGAGGCCGGCGGACAGGAGGCCGACGTGGTTGGCGCCGTCGTGCCGGTCGAAGATGACGTCCGCGCCGGCGTCCCGCAGGTCCGTCACGAACGACGTCACCACCTCCGCCGGCACGATGTCGTCCGCGGTCCCCGCGGTGATGTACACGGGCCGGTCCATCCGCGTCACCGGCACCCGGCACGCCTCCAGGACCGGCTCGACGCCCGGCCTGCGGTGCACGTCGGTGAACCCCGTGTCGTCGTTGGTCAGCCCGTGGACGGCGCGATACATGTCGAACAGCGTCGCCCGCTCGGCGAGCTCGACCAGGTCACGGCCGGACTCGGTGAGGAAGGCGCGCGCGTCCGGGTTCCGCACACCGGCCAGCAGGAACGGCGGCAGCAGCGACACCGGCCGGTCCCCGAACCTCGTCAGGAACCGCACGAGCCGGGGCAGCTGCACGGGTGGCGCGAGTGCGATCGTGCCGCGGAAGTCCAGCTCCGGGGCGTACCGGCTGGCCACCAGGCCGGTGAACAGCGCGGCATGCCCGCCCTGGGAGAACCCGGCGACGAGCCAGGTCCGGCCGATGCGGTCGTGCAGGCCGCGCGCCGCGCGGACGACGTCGATCACGTCGTCCGCGACGGCCTCACCGTGGAAGTACGGGTGCGGACCGGCCGTGGCCAGTCCTTCGTAGTCGGTGGCGGCGACGGCGTAACCCGCGGCGAGCCAGCGGGACACGTGCTCGCGCTCACCGCGGGTCAGGCCGACCCGCGACGGCGCGCAGTGGTCGGCCAGCCCCGTGGTGCCGTGGGCGTAGCCGACCACGGGCCAGCCACTGGGCGGCGCCGACCCGAACGGCACGAACACGCAGCCGCTGACCGCACGGGTGGCGCCGTCGTGGCCCACACCCCGGTACATGACGCGGTTTCCGTCGGCGGCGTGTGCGGGCAACAGCTCGTCGGGCATCGGGTGTCGTTCGAGCACGTCGCCGGTTCGCACAGTCTCTGAACGTAACCCGCGCCAGGAACGGAACGAGGTCATGTCACCCCGCTGAACAGCGACATCACTCCGATGCCGCAACACATCCTAGCGGCGGTAGCTCCACCGGCGGCCGTTGCGCACCGGCCTTCTGGTGCCGATCCCGGCGAGGTGCAGGGCCATGCACAGCAGGCCGGCGGCGATGAACGCGCTGGGCCCGACGGTCGCCGTCACGTCGGCCAAGTCCATGATCAGCGCGATGGCGAAGAAAACCGCGGCGAGTATGGCAACCATGTGGTCCATTCCTTTCACAGAGGATCTTCGGCGCCGGGTACCCGCCGGATACCCTTGCCAATCTCGTTGTGCCCAAGTGGATCGGTGAACTTGACAGAGGACAGACCAATTCGCCAGCGGTCGGAGGTGCAGTGGGGCGACCCCGACTTCACCGTCCGCGTCGCCACCACCGACGACCTGTTGCGCATCCAGCGGGAGAACGTCGCCAACGAGTGGGCCCGGCGGTGGAGCTCGGAGGACACGCTGCTGCGGCAGGTGGAGTCGGTCGCCGGGGTGTTCCTCTGCCCGCTGCTCCGCAACGGCGGCCCCACGGCCGAGCCCGAGTCCTACCGGTGCTGGGCGTGGTTCGTGCTGGGCACCGAGGACGGCACCCGCGGCGTGACCCTGCTGGACGTCAGCCGCGCGATCTTCGAGACGTTGCCGGAGTTGGAGAGCCCGACGGAGCTGCGCCGCGTCATCAAGGCGACCATGGCCCGCGTGATGCTGGGCTCCCGCTTCGAGGACATGTGGTGAACGTCCACTGTGGACAGTGGGTGGGCTAGCTCCGGAACATCCGCCTGGCGGCCATGACCAGCGGAATCACCTTCGTGAGCTGGTTGCGCCGCCACAGGGCGAGGCCGGTCGCCGGCACCAGCATGTTCGCGCCGTGGGACACGCTTGCCTGCGCCGTCGCCACCAGCGGGCGGTGCGCCTGCTCGTAGCGCTCGAAGGCGCCGTCGAGCCCGGCGGCTAACGCGTCGGCCAGCCGCGCCGCGCCGACCATCGCGAGCGTCGTGCCCATGCCGGACAGGGGCGACGCGCAGTAGCCCGAGTCACCCACGAGCGTCACGCGGCCGCGTGACCAGGTCGGCAGGTGGACCTGGTTCACCGCGTCGAAGTAGAGGTCGTCGGCCGCCCGCACCGCGTCGAGCAGCGCCGGCACCCGCCAGCCCCCGCCCGCGTAGGTGTCGGTCAGGAGCTTCCGCTGCTGGTCGAGGTCGTGGTGGTCGTAGCTCAGCTCCGGCGACCGGAACATGAACACCGCGTCGGCCTTGCCGTGGTACCGGTACACGCCGGCGAGCCTGCCGGGCACGTTGTGCAGGACGCCCCAGTTCTCCCGGCCCAGCTCCGGGTCCACCCCGACGATCGACACGTACAGTCCGAGGTGCCGCAGGAACCGGGACTCCTCGCCGAACACGAGGCGCCGCACGACCGAGTGCGTGCCGTCCGCGCCGACCACCAGGTCGAACCGCTCCGGGCGGCCGTGCAGGAACGTCACGTCGACGCCGTCCGCGTCCTGTTCGAGTGCGGTCACCGAGTCCTCGAACCGGTAGCCGGCGTCGTCCTTCGTCGCGCCGTACAGCAGGTCGACCAGGTCCGCCCGCTCCAGCTCGACGTCCCGGTCGCCGGCCTTCGCGTACACCCCGGCGGGGAGACTCGCCGTCCGCCGGCCACGCGCGTCGACGCACTCGATCCCCTCGGTGTGCACCCGGGCCCGCTGGACCGCCGGCAGCAGCCCCATTCGTTCGGCCACGTCGACGGCCGGACCACGCACGTCGATCGGCGAGCCACCGGTGCGCGGACGGCGCGCACGCTCGACGACCGTCACCTCGTGCCCCGCCCGGACCAGCCAGAACGCGAGCGAGGGCCCGGCGAGACTGGCGCCCGAGATCAGTATTCTCATGATTTTCTCCCCTTTCCTGACCATCGGTCAGACAAACGGAGACTACATACCTGACCATCGGTCAGACAAGTTATGCTGAGAACATGCTCAGCACCCGTGCCCAGATACTCGCCGCCGCCCGCCGCCTGTTCGTCCAGCAGGGCTACCAGCACACGTCGATCCGCGAGATCGCCGAGCAGCTGGGCATGACCAAGACCGCGGTGCTCTACCACTTCCCCGCCAAGGCGGACATCCTCGCCGCGGTCGCCGAGCCTTTCCTGGACGACATGGCGGCGTCGCTCGCGGCCGTGACGTCCCGCGAGGAGGTGTTCGAGGCCGTCGTCGACGTGTTCCTGCGGCACCGCTCCCTGTTACGGGAGAACGTGATGCACGACCTCGCCCTGCTGACCCAGGCGCCGACGGTCCACCGGTTCACCGAGCTGATGTTCGAGGCCAACCGCCTCGCCGCTGGCCCCGCTCCGACGCTGCGGGACAGGGTGCGCGCGGCGCAGGCGATCGCGGCGCTCAGCGACCCGGTGGTCGCGTACGCGGACGAGCCGGTCGACGAGCTCAGGAAGGAGGTTCTGCGCGGCGTGGCCCGGCTGTACGCCGAGGACTGAGCCACCCGCCGGTCCCTCAGCTCCTGGTGACCTCGGCGTCCGGACGTGGACCGCCGCCGGCCTCCGTGCGCACGGCGGCCCGCAGCGCCGGCACCGCCACCACCAGCGCGAGACCGCAACCCGCGCCCGCCACCAGGAACGCGCCGCGTGGGCCGAGTGCGGCGACCAGCGGGCCGGCGATCACGTACGCGACCGCGGAACCCAGTTGCGCCGCCGTGGCGACGGCGCCGAAGACCCGGCCCAGCATGTGCCGGGGGGTGAGCCGCTGCACGAGTGTCTCCGTCGTGACGTTCTCCACGCCGTTGCCCATCCCGGCGACCAGCTGCGCGGCGGCCACGGCGAGGAGCGTCGGCACCAGGGCGGTCGCGACCGTGCCGGACGCGCTCAGGACCAGGCCACCGATCAGCAGCGCGACCGCTGAGCGCTGTCCGATCGTCAGCAGGCCGGCCGCCACCAGCATGCCGACGCCGAACGCCGCCTGGGTGAAGCCGAACTCGGCCGCCGAGCCGTGCATCTCGTCCGACACCAGGAACACCAGTGCCACGTTGTCGACCGCCGCGAACGAGACCGCGACGAACAGTGACAGAACCAGCGCCCGCGGCCCGGGCGAGCGGGCCACGAACCGAAGTCCCGCGAGCGTCTCCGCCCATAGTCCACTGTGGTCGCCGGCCGGCCGCAGCGCCGGCAGCCGGGTGAGGATCAGCGCGGAGACGGCGAACGTCACGGCGTTGACCGCGAACGCGAGCCGCGCGCCACCGAGCTCCACCGCCAGCCCGCCGACCGTCGGCCCCACGGCGACCTGGATGTTGACGGCCAACCCCAGCAGAGCGTTCGCGCGCCCCAGGTCCCGGCCCGCCACCAGCGACGGCACGGCACTGCGCCCGGCCGGCACGAACGCGGTCGCGAAGGCGCCGCTCACCAGCACCAGGGCGACCAGCACCGGCAGCGGCGGCAGGAACACGGCCAGCGCGAGGAACACCGCCGCCTGTCCCGTCTCGCACACGGCCATGAGCCGCCGCTGGTCGAGCCGGTCGGCCAGCGCGCCGGCCACCGGGCCGAGGAACCGCGGCAGCGCCACGGCCAGCAGGACCAGGCTGACCGCCGCGACACCGTGCGTCGCCGCGTACAGCACGAGGGCCGTACGGCCGATCCCCTCCCCGGCGAAGGAGACCGCCCGCGACCACCACAACACCCGAAACGCCATGCGCACAGGTTGCGTGGACCACCGACACCGAGCCATGATTTCGGCTGAGACCGAAACGGAGAACCAGGTGCCGATCACGTTCCGGATCACCGACCCGGCGTCGTGCCGCTGGGCGATCTCCCCGCTCCGCGAGACGCTGACCGCCGTCCGGCTGCTGACCCAGCCGCATCGGCAGGGCTATCACCAGCCGTGGCTGCGGGCCGTCGCCCCCGCGCTCGACGAGTTGGACCTGACGCCGTTGATGCAGGTCATGCCGCGTGGGGGTTACAACCCGGACTTCCTCATGCCGGCGCCGCCCGGCCCGACCGCCCGCTTCGCCGACGAGCTCAAGCTCGTGCGGCGGACGCCCCACCCGCGGGTACGGGCCGAGCTATCACGCTGCCTGCACGAGCAGCACGGCCAGGTCCTGCCGCCGCCCGCGCAGGGGCTGGTCGACCACCCGGTCCGCGCGCGGAACCTCCTGGCCGACACCCTGGACGCCTGCTGGACGCGGCTGATCGAGCCGTGGTGGCCGCGGATCCGGGACGTGCTGACCGGCGACATCGCGTACCGGACCAGGCAGTTGGCCGACGGCGGCCTCGCGGCCGTCCTGGCGGACCTGCACCCGAAGATCCGCTGGCAGCACCCGACGCTGGTGATCGACCTGCCGGGCACGGGGTTCCGCGACGTGGAGGCGGGCCTGGCGCTGATGCCGAGCGCCTTCGAGTGGCCCAACGTGGGCGTGATCCTGGACAAACCCTGGCTGCCGACGATCGACTACCCGGCCCGCGGCATCGCCGCCCTCTGGGAGTCACGATCCGACCCCCCGGCCGCACTCGCCCGCCTACTGGGCCAAACCCGCGCGACCCTCCTGGCCGCCCTGACCGAACCCACCTCCACCACAGCCCTCGCCCGCCGCTGCACCCTGCCAAACAGCACCGTAAGCGAACACCTCACCGTCCTACGCGACACCGGCCTGGTCACCACCCACCGCACCGGCCGCTACCTACAACACACCAGAACCCCCCTAGGCACCCAACTATCCGCAACAACCTCCCACTAACCACCGCGAGTCCCGCGTTCAAACACCGCGAGTCCCGCGTTCCCGCATACCGAGTCCCGTTTTCGTGCATACCGACTCCCGCGTTCGGGCATACCGAGTCCGGCGTTCACGCAAACCGCGTCTCGCGTTGAAACAGCGCGAGTCTCGCATTCAAACAGCGCGAGTCTCGCATTCAAACAGCGCGAGTCCCGCGTTCGCACAGGCCGAGTCCCGTTTTCGTGCACGTCCGGCGCTGTCAAAGTCCCGACTCTGTCACCAACTGCGTGATCAACTACATTGTGCAGCCCGAATTGATGGACGCCTGAATCGAAGAACGTTGGGCTCAGACCGCAGAGGCGTGCCTGCCGGGCCTCGGGATCAAGGTAATTGATCAACATGCCAGGGACAGCGCTGAACGGTTTTCACGTCCTCGACGACTACGAAGTCCGGCGGGCATAGCGGCCTCGGCGTCGCGGTAGTTGATCACGCAACCAGCGGCGGAGCCGAACGTTCCGCAGTCCCGTTTTCGTGCACCTCCCGCCCGGAGGCCGGGCTTACGAAACCGCAACTCGGTATGCCCGAAAACGGGATTCGGCATGTTTGAACGCGAGACTCGCGAGGGTTTGAACGCGGGACTCGCGGTGTTTCGACGCGGGACTCGGTATGCGTGAACGCGGGACTCGCGCTGTTTGAACGCGGGACTCGCGGGTTTGGGTGTGGGGGGTGCGAGGGGTTTGCGGGGTGGAGTCGAGGTGGGGGTTGGGGTGGGGGGTTAGCGTGGGGTTTATGAGTGTTGAGCGGGTTGGGCGGATTTTGGCGGAGGCTCGGTATCTTTCGCTGTCCACTGTGTCGGGGGATGGGGAGCCGTGGTCGGCTGTGTTGCAGTACGCGTGGTTGGTGCGGCCGTTGCGGTTCTTGTTCGGGTCGGCGACGGGGGCGCGGCACTGTCGGGACGTCGAGGCGCGGCCTGCGGTGAGCGGGTCACTGTTCGTGACTGGTGACGGGGACCTCACGGATGTCGATGGCGCGCAGTTCAGTGGGACCTGCCGGGAGCTTACCGAGGCCGAGGTGCGCGAGCACCACGCCACGTTCTACGACGCCCTGCTGCCGGACGAGAAGGATCGCGCCGAGTACACGCTTCCCGTCGAGGCGCTCCTCGCGCCCGCGGACCACCGCATCTACCAGATCACGGTCGACCGCCTGTGGATCGTGGACACCAGCACCTGGATCGAGGACCGCATCGACCGCCGAGTCGAAGTGACACTGCCCTAACCCACCAACACGGCCGACCGGGGATCGTCGACACCGGCACCTGGATCGAGGACCGCATCGACCGGCGGGTCGAGGTGACGCTGCACTAGCCCGCCAGTGTGGCCCAGAACGCCGCCTCGTACGCGTTGACCATCCGGGCGGCGCGTGACAGCACGGTCACGGAGTCCCCTTCGGACAGTCCATATGCGACAGTATCCGCCGCCGCCTTCAGCATCTCGTCCGGGGTCTCCGCGAAGAAACGGAAGTGTGCGACCGCCTGCTCGGTCAGCCCGTACCGGGTCATCAGGGCATCCGCCGCGCGGGCGTAGTAACGGCCCGACTCCTCGACGTTCACCAGCAGTGCCAGCGGTATCGCCGACCGTGGACCGAAGGCCGCCGTCTGTGCGAGGAAGGCCGGGTACGCCTGGGCGAACGGCTCCGGCTCGTACGCGTCCAGGTCCGCGCCGACGGCCGCCGCGAAGTCCAGCAGCAGACCCAACGCCTCCTTCTCGCCCTCGGCCATTCCCGGGAACAGCGGCACGGTCGGGAAGCGGGACGCCAGCAGCTCGCAGCTCCGGAGATCGCTCGACACGAGGTGGTACAGCTCACCCGCCAACATCCGCAACCGCTCGGGCGCGACCGTGCCGGCCTCCAGTGCGTCCAGGAAACGGTTGGGCGCCTTGACGATCGACTGCTTCGTCCGCGCCACCAGCGACTCGACGTCCATCACTGCCTCCGGATCTCGCGACGCAGGTTCGGCCGCGTCGACGGACCCGGCGCCGGGTCCGCGATCCACGGGCCCTCGATCGACGGGTCCAGCACGCCCTCCTCCAGCCACGTGTAACCGTCCGCCAGCACCCGGGCCGCGACCACGGCATCGTGCTCGTCCGTGTTGACCCACAGCTGGTCCCACAGCTCGGCCACCCGCCGGCGCGACTGCCGGCAGAACGCGTCGGCCAGCTCCACCGCCGAGTCGTCCAGTGCCTTGGCGTACACGCAGGCCGTGCTCATCGCGTACAGCTCGGCCGCGATGTCGACCACCCGGCCCAGGAACAGCTGCCGCGTACCGATGCCGTCGCCCCACCGTGCCTTGCCGGTGTCCAGCTGTCGCGCGAGTCTCCTGGCCGAGCGGTCCAGGAAACGCACGTGCTGTGCCAGCGGACCGTACGACGGCGCCAGCTCGCCGGGCCGCTCAGCGGTCCCCGACAGGCCGTCCGGGGTCAGCGCGTCGGTGGCGACGAACACCCGCAGCGCCTCGGACGAACCGTCGAAGACGCGGCCGATTCTGGTGTCCCGCAACAACTGTTCGACCGGCACGCCACGTTCGCCGCGCCTGGCCGCGGACTCCGCGGTCTCGTACCCGCGGCCGCCGCGGATCTGCACCAGCTCATCCGCGATCCGCCATGCCTTCTCCGACGCGAACAGCTTCGCCAGCTCGCCTTCCATGCGGGTGTCGAACCGGCCGGTGTCCGCGCGCCCGCCGGTCACCTCGACCATGGCCTCCAACGCGAAGGCGGTCGCCGCGATGAAGGCGATCTTGGCGGCGACGGCCTCGTGCTCGCCGATCGGCCGGTCCCACTGGACGCGGACGCGGGACCACTCTCGCGCGATCTTCAGGCTCCACTTGGCCGTCGCGGCGCAGACCGCGGGCAGCGACAGCCGTCCCGTGTCCTGCGCGGCCAGTGCGACCTCCAGGCCCTGGCCCTCCGGGCCGATGATCCGGTTCGCCGGCACGAACACCTCGTGCAGCCGGATCACCCCGTTCTCCAGGCCACGCAACCCGAGGAACGAGCTCCGGTGCTCGACCGCGAACCCCGGCGCGTCCGCCTCCACCAGGAAGGCCGACATCCCGGCCGGCGCCATCGCCATCACGACTAGGAAGTCCGCCAGCACGCCGTTGGTCGCCCACAGCTTGACCCCGTCGAGGACATACCCGCCCTCGACGGGCGTCGCCGTGGTTCGCATGCGGAACGGGTCGTTGCCGATGTCCGGCTCGGTGAGGATGAACCCCGAGATCTCACGCACACACCTGGGCAGCAACGCCTGCTTCTGTTCGTCGGTGCCGAACAGCCGCAGGGGCTGCACGAGTCCGATGGCCTGGTGTGCGCCGAGCAGCTCGCCGAGCGAAGAGTGCGTGCTGGACACGATCATCAGGGCACGGTGGTAGCACACCCCGGAAAGCCCGAGACCGCCGTACTCCCGGGGAATCTTGATGGCGAACGCGCCGAGGTCCTTGAGCCCGTTGACGATCTCGTCCGGGATCCGGTCGGTGCGCTCGATGAGCTGTGGGTCCACCTTCTCCGCGCAGAACGTGCGCAGCCGGGCGAGGAACTCCTCGCCCGCCGCGTCGACCGCCAGGGACGGCAGCACGTCCAGGAGGTCGAGCCGGAGCCGGCCTGAGAACAGCTCCCTGCCAAAACTCGGTCTGGTCAACGCTTCTCCTCAGGCCGGCCCCGTCACTCACGCGTCTACAGTGGACTTCTCCGGCTCGTCGTGAGCGGCGGCGCCCGTCGCGGGCACGTGCTTGAGCCGGACAGCCGCGAGGACCGCGCCGGCCACGGCGATCACCGCGGCGATCAGGGCGCTCAGGTTGAGGCCGCTGGTGAACGCGGCCCGCGCCGGCTCCAGCACCGTGTTCGCCACCTCCGCCGGCAGGCCCTGCGCGGCGGACACCGCGCCGTCGAGGCTTTCCCTGGCCGACGCGGCGACATCGGCCGGCAGCCCGCCGGGCAGTGTGATGTCGTTGCGGTAGGCCGCGACGCCGATGCTGCCGATGAGCGCGACACCGAGCGAGAGGCCGAGGTCGTTGGCCGTGGTGGACAGGCCGGACGCCGCGCCGGCCTTCTCCGGCGGCACCGACCCGACGACGAGGCCGGTGGTGAGCGCCATGGCCGGGTTCACCGCCGGGTACAGCACGATGAAGCCCGCGAGCAGCAGCGGAAGACCCGCCGTGGCACCGGCATCGGCGCTGACCTGCGTGAGCATCAGGTAACCCACGACCTGCACGGCGAAGCCGCCGGTGATGATGTAGCCGGGCCGCACGCGGCGCGCGAGGATCGGCGAGAACATCGACACGCCGACGAGCACGAGTGCGGCGGGCAGGATCGCGAAGCCGGTCTGCATCGGCGAGAGGTCCGCGACCAGCTGCAGGTACCGCGTGAACATCAGGTACATGCCGCCCATGGCGAGCGCGGCGAGGACGTACACCGAGAGCGCGCCGGACACCGTGCGGTTGGCGAACAGGCGGACATCGAGCAGTGGCGCGCTGGATCGCAGCTGCCGCAACACGAACCACACCCCGAACGCGACGCCGACGGCGATGGCCCCGACCGCGACGACGCCGGAGTCGTCCTTGGCGAGCGTCTTCACGCCGTAGATCAGGGGCAACAGGGTGGCGAGGAGGAGGCCGACGCTGAAGAGGTCGAGCTTGCCCGCGTTGCCGTCCTTGTGCTCCGGCAGGACGAACGGCGCGCCGACGGCGACGATGGCCATGACGGGCACGGCGACCAGGAAGGTCGCGCGCCAGTCGAACACCTCGATCAGCACGCCGGACAGGAGCGGACCGAGCGCGACGCCGACCGAGATGCTGGCCGCCCACGCGCCGATCGCGATGCCACGCTGCTTGGGGTTGAGGAACATCGAGAAGATCAGGCCGAGCGTGGCCGGCATGACGGCCGCGGCGGCGACCCCGAGCACGGCGCGCCAGAAGATCATCCAACCCGGGTCGCCGGTGTACGCGGCGACGAGGGAGACGACCGCGAAGACGGCGGACCCCGCGGTGAACACGAGGCGGCGCCCGACACGGTCGCCGAGAGTGCCCATGGCGACGAGGAAGCCGGCCATGAGGAAACCGTAGATGTCGACGATCCAGAGCATCTGCGTGCTGCTCGGCCGGAGATCGACCGCGATGTGCGGGATCGCGAGGAACAGGATCGTCAGCATCATGAACAGGAGCAGTGACGGCAGGACTAACAGCCCGAGACCCAGCCACTCCTTGCGTCCGGCTCGCACTTGCGACGGGTCATTGGTGGTGGACATGGACCAGACCTTCCTCAGTCATGATTGATTACCCCCAGGGGGTACCTGTTCTCTCGACGGTACGGACCGGGGGTAACCGCTCGGTAATTCTCAGGCCGCCCTGGCCGCCTCGGCGCGGAGCAGGACCGGGAGGCAGGCGACGTCGTTGGCCATGAACGAGCGCAGCGGGGGCACGTCCTCCGGAGCGACCGCCAGGGCCAGGTTCGGGTACCGGGCGAACAGCGCCGGCACCGCGACGGCGGCCTCCAGCCGGGCGAGACGCGCGCCGGGGCAGAAGTGCGGCCCCGCACCGAAGGCGATGTGCTCCTTGTTCTCCCGGTTCACATCGAACTTCTCCGGGTCCGGGAACACGTTGGGGTCACGGCCGTGCGCCAGGTAGCTGATCATGATCGCGTCGTACTTCCGGATGACGACGCCCTCACCGAGGTCGATGTCCTCCTTGGCCCACCGCATCGGCAGGTGGCCGACCGGACACTGTAGACGGAGCGACTCCTCGACCGCGTCCGGCCAGCGGCTCGGGTCGTTCAGCACGATCGCGAGCTGGTCAGGGTTGGCGAGCAGCTCACGCACGGTGTGGTCGATCAGCGACACCGTGGTCTGGCTGCCCCCGCCGATCAGCAGGATCAGCATGTCGACCAGCTCCTGCTCCGACAGCGGCGCCTCGCCGTCGACGCGGGCCGCGATCAGGTACGAGGTCAGGTCGTCGCCCGGCTCGCGGCGCTTGCCCTCGATGAGGGTCCGCATCGCGATGCCGATGTCGACGAACACGCGCGCGGACTCCTCCTCCGGCACGTTGTCCGTGTTCAGCACGATGCGCAGGATCCGCAGCACCTCGGCCCGCAGGTCCTCCGGCACGCCGAACAGGTCGCAGATCATCCGCGTCGGCAGCTGCTGGGAGAACCGGACGTGCAGGTCGAGCGGCTCGTCGCCGGGGTGGCCCGCCAGGTCGTCCAGCAGCTTCTCGGCGATGGCCTCCAGGTGCGGCCGCATCGCGTCGATCCGCTTGGGTGTCAACGCGGGCGCGATCAGCTTGCGCAGCCGCTGGTGCTCGCGGCCCTCCGCGGTGGACATCGACTCGACGTCCACCCACGGCGACAGCCACGCCACCTCGCCGGGCTCGTACATCGGCACGTTGTTCTTGAGGTTGCGGGAGATCCCGGGGTGGGTCAGCAGCCTGCGGACCACGTCGCCACGCGTGACGGACCAGACCACCACGCCCTCGGGCAGCTCGACGGCCACCGCGGGGGCGGACTCCCGGAACCGGTCGAGCTGCGCGTACATGCACTTGCCGCCGCCGCTGTCGATCTTCTCACTCGGGGCGGTGCTGAAGGGAATCATGTTGGTACTCCCGGGAATCAGGCGGGCACGGCCGTGATGACGGACAGCGGCCCGGCCGCGTTCCTGCCCACGGACCGCACGGTGAAGCCGGTGTCGGCGAGCAGGGTCCGGAACTCGCTCTCGGTCCGCTCGCGGCCGCCCGCGGTGACGAGCATGTTGGCGTCGGTCAGGAACATGACCGGCTCGTCGGTCGTCGCGGTGTCGGTCAGGACCGACCCCACGATGACCAGCCGCGCGGTCGCGGGCATGTTCGCGCGGACGGTCCGCAGCAGGTTCGCCGCCGGCTCGTCGTCCCAGTCCTGGAACACGCTCTTGATGATGTACAGGTCCCCGTCCGCCGGCACGGCGGAGAAGAAGTCGCCGGCCACGACCTCGCAGCGGTCGGACAGGCCGGCCTCCTCGAGCACGCCGGGCGCCTCGGCCACGCCGCTGGGGCTGTCGAAGCACACGCCGTCGAGGTGCGGGTGGCTCGACAGGATGGCCCTGAGCAGCGTACCGTCGCCGCCGCCGATGTCCACGACGGTCTTGACGTCGGCGAAGTCGATGCCGGCCGCGACGTTCGCCGCCGCGATCCGCGACTCCTGGCTCATCGCGTAGTTGAACAGCTGCGACAGCTCGGGCTGCTCCGACAGGTAGACGTAGGCGTTCTTGCCGTACACGTGGTGGAACGCGTCCTCACCGGTCCTGATCGAGTGCCCGACCTGTTGCCACGACGTGAAGAGCGCGGGGTCGGTGAAGAACAGGGTGAAGGCGTGCAGCGAGTCCGGGGAGTCCGAGCGCAGCTGCTCGCCGACCGCGGACAGGCCGAAGCGGCCCGGCTCCGGCTCGGTGAGGATGCCGACCGCGGTGAGCATGCGCAGCAACCGGTGCAGCGACGGCGTGTGGGCGCCGGTGGCCTCGGCGAGCGTGGCGCTGGTGTCCACGCCGTCGTGGATCAGGTCGGCGATCTTCAGCTCGGCCGCGAAACGCAGCGCCTGCGACGCCATGTACCCGCCGATCACCTGGATCAACGCGGCACGGTTGCGGATCTTCTCGGCCTGGTCGGGCAGAGTGCTGGTCATGGCTCGGGCCTTTCACTTGTTCAGGCGGTGTCGGATCCACACGTTGGGTTCGATGTAGACGGCGCGGTCGTGCGCCACGCTGACCTCGACCGGGGTCAGCGCGCCGGGCACGGCCACCGGTCCGTCGGTGTCGAAGGGGAGGCCGGTCCACTCGCGCCACTGGGCGAGGCTGCCGGCGATCGCCATGGAGGCGGGGCAGATCTTGATGATCTCGCCGCCCGCGCGGACGTGCACGCGCAGCCAGGCGTCCGCCGGCAACCCGTCCGGCCGCGTGCGCGCGGCGTACTCGGTGATCGGCACCTCCGGCTCGATGTGCTTGTTGCTCGGCCGGACGGGCGCCATCACGTCGGCGTGCCCGCGCCGCCGGGCGTTGTCGTTGAGCGCGGCGAGGGTGTGCGCGGACAGGTTCCTCGCCTGCAACCCCGGCACGATCGCGATCTCCAGCGCGCACACGGCGGTGAGCTCGCGGCCGGCGTAGGTGTCGGTCATGCTCTGGCGCAGCACCTCGTCCCAGCCGGTGTCCGGCAGGGAGTCCAGGTCACCGTCCCAGTGGAACGGCACGCTGGCGGCCCGCGCGATCACCCGCTCGTCGTCGTCCAGCACCACGAGCATGTACTCGGCGTGCCGCTCGAACGCCCAGTTGACGAGCAGCGGCTCGGCTCTGACGTAGGCGGGCCAGGTCGCTTCCATGGTCAGCATCGCGGTTGCCAGGTCGGGCCGCTCAGCCAGACTGACCACGCGCAGGTTCGTGGCTACCGACACGGTGACTCCTTCGCGAGCGGGTGCATCAGGCAGTGTCACCTGGCGTTCTTGTGCCAGACCCGCGCCAGACTCGCCCGTCGCGCCAGTGGGTGTCTCTCATCACGCCGCCAACCCGTCGATGACCACCGGTTCCGCGAGCCGGCGGGCCGGCAGCCGCCCGGCCGGCAGTTCGCCCCCGTCGTTCGCGTGTTTCGCAAGCAGGGCAAGGTAGTCCGCCCTCGGCACCGGCTCGGCGCCGATCAGCTTCGCGTGGTTCCCGTCGTGCTGCACGTCGACCGCCACGCCACCCGCGTCCGCGACCCGGCGGACCAGGCACGCCACCGCGACCTTCGCCGCGCCGCTGACCAGCGTGAACTGCGAGTCCGCACTGAACACGCCGCCGACCCGCACGCCGAACGTGCCGCCGATCAGCTGGTCGCCGTCCCACACCTCGACGCTGTGCGCGTGGCCCTCGGCATGCAGCGCCAGCAGTCCCGCCACGAGCCGGTCCGTGAGCCACTGCGGTGCGCGGCCGGCGCGGCAGTGCTCGACCACGCGGTCGAAGCACACGTCGAGCGTCGTGGTCCAGTCCACCTTGCGCAGCTGCTGGCGCAGGCTGCGCTGCACGCGTGCCCGGCCGGCGCGGATCACCGGCCGCGGGTCCGGCGAGCACCAGGCGACGCCGTACGGGTCGTCGCCGAACGCCGGCACGAAGCCCTCGTAGGACACCTCGCTGAGGATCTTCTGCTCCTCGGTCTCCGCCGGGAACGGGTAGAGCCCGTGCCGGTAGGCGTCCAGGAGCACCGCCGGCGACAGGTCGTCGCGGAAGGCGACCGGTCCGTCGTCCGGCGCGCTGGCCAGCTCCAAGTCATCCCAGAACATCACTCCTCCTCACCCCCTGCTGGCGCCGGAACGGCTCGCGTGCTCCGCTCACGCCGCCGCCTTCAGGAAGTCGATGGCCGTCAGGTAGCCGATGTAGCGGTCGAGCATCGCCGCGTCGACCGGTGGGATCTCGATCCCGCTGCCCCGCAACGCGTTCGTCACGTTGGTGCGGGAGAACGCCGGGAACGTGTCCTCCAGGTACATCTCCGCGACGCTCATGACGCCGGTGGCGCAGCGGTCGATGAACAGCGGCGCGAACGGGGTCATCGGATGGTCGGGCTGCTCGATCGCGATCCGCACCATCTCGTCGATCCAGTCGGTCCACGACACCTCGCGGATCTGGTGGCCGTGTGCGCGCAGCCGGTCCACGAGCACCGAGATGTTGACCTTGCCCGGGTTCGTCAGGTGGTAGACGTCCCCACGGGGCAGCGAGGTCGCCGCGATGTGCGCGACTGCGGCGGCGAACACGTCGACCGGGGTGTAGTCCAGCGGCAGCTCCGCGACCGGCGCCATGCCCGTGTCCACCACGAACTTCTTCATCGCGCACATCTCGGTCGAGAGGTTCCACGCGCCGTGTTCGCGGTCGCCGGAGATGTCGGCCGCCCGGTAGATCGCCACCGGCAGGCCCTGCTCGGCGGCCTTGAGCAGCAGCGCCTCGGCCACCCACTTGCTCTCCACGTAACCGACCGAGAGGTGGTCGGCGTGCGCGAGCGGGGTGTCCTCGTCGACGTGCCGGACCCCGGCGGTGCCGAACCCGGCGAGCACGGCCATCGTGGACGTGTAGTGCACCGGGATGCGGCGGTACCGCGCGGCGAGCCGGATGATCTCCCGGGTGCCCTCCACGTTCGCGGGGCGCATGTGCGAGTACGGGTAGATGAAGTTGACCAGCCCGCCTGGGTGGTGGATCACGTCGACCGTCGCGGCGAGCCGGTCGAAGTCCTCTTCGGACAGTCCCAGGTTCGGCCTGGCGAGATCTCCCGGCACGGCGACGATCCGGTCGGAGTACTCGGCGAGGTCGTCGCCGAAGTACTGCACGGCGGCGGCACGCAGGCGGGCCAGGACGGCGTCGGCGTCCGCGGCCCGGACCAGGCAGTGGACCGTGGCGTCCGTCGTGGACAGCAGCTCGCGGAGGAGGTAGACGCCCAGGAAGCCGGTCGCGCCGGTCAGCAGGATGTGCCGGGGGTCGGCCCAGGCGGCCTGGTCCCGCACCTCGCCGGGGATCTCCACCCCCAGCTCGGACTCGGCGGCGAAGTCGACGCGGGCGCGGGTGTCGTCGCCGGCGAGCGTGCCGGCCCGCGCCTCACGCACGGCCTGCGCGAAGCTCGCCAGCGTGGCGTCCTGGAGCAGCAACCGGATCAGCGGCCGCACCTGGGTGATCATCACGCCGAGGGAGCCACGCACCTTGGCCATCAGCTCGGCCGCGAGGATCGAGTTGCCGCCCTTGTCGAAGAAGTTGTCGTCCGGGTGGATCCGGTCGACCTTCAGGACCTGGCGCCACACCCGCGCGACGGCCCGCTCTAAGAGGTCGACCGGCGCGTCGGCGTCCCGTTCGGACGACCGGGCCTCCGGCGCCGGCAGCGCCGCGAGGTCGACCTTCCCGTTGACCTTCAACGGCAGCTCGGGCAGCCGCACGAACTGGGACGGCACCATGTAGTCGGGCAGGTAGCCACCCACGTACTCCCGCAGCTCGCGGACATCCAGCTCCGGCCCCGTGTAGTACGCCGCGAGGCGGCGCTGGCCGTGCTGCTCGTAGGCGTTCACCGCGACACCCGCGATGTCCGGGTGCCCGGCCAGCACGGCCTCGATCTCGCCCGGCTCCACCCGGTAGCCGCGGATCTTGAGCTGCCGGTCGATCCGGCCGACCACCTCGAGGTTGCCCTCGAGGGTCCAGGTGCCGAGGTCGCCGGTCCGGTACCGCCGGGCGCCTGGCTCGCACGAGTACGGGTCGAGCTGGAACCTGCCGCGCCCGTCCTCGCTGAGGTAGCCGCGGGCCACGCCGCGCCCGCCGATGTAGATCTCGCCGCGCTCCCCGGGGCCCACCGGCACGCCGTGCTCGTCGAGCACGTGGATCACGGTCCCGGGGAGCGGGCGGCCGACCGGGGCCGCGCCGCGGGCGGGCAGCACGTCCCCGGTCAGGTCCATGACACACGAGGTGATCGTGGTCTCGGTGAGGCCGTACGCGTTGACCAGCCGCACGCCCGGCAGCAGGTCGAGCGCGGTGCGGCAGTCCTCGGCGTTGACCGCCTCGCCGCCGACGATCACGAGCCGCACCGGTAAGTCGCCGGCACCGCTCGCGACGGCGGAGAGGAACTGCCGCCAGTACGCGGGCGTGAGGTCCATGACGGTGATCTCGTGTGCCCGCGACTTCTCCGCCAGCTCGCTCGGCGCCCACGCGTGGTCGGGCAGTACGAGCGTCGCGCCGCCGAGCAGCGCGACGGTGATCTGCTCGATGGAGGTGTCGAAGGACACCGAGGCGAACTGCAGGACGTTGTCGTCCGGCGTGATGCCGTACCGGCCGACGAGTTCCCCGGCCAGGTAGGACAGTGAGTGGTGCTCGACGAGCACGCCCTTCGGCGTGCCGGTGGAGCCGGACGTGTAGATCACGTACGCGGCGTCGCCGGCCCCGACGCGGGTTTCCGGTGTGGTCGTGGGAAATCCGGCGCCCGCGGCGGTCGTGACGGCGCTGACCGGGAGGCCGGCGAACCGCGGCAGGTCGCGGTCGTGGGTGATCACGGTGGCGCAGCCGGTCTCCTTGACGAACGTCGCGAGCCGGCTCTCCGGCACGCTCGGCTCGACGGGAAGGTAGACGGCGCCGGCCTTCCAGATGGCGAGCAGGCCGACGATCGTGTCGATGGACCGTTCCAGGTGGACCATGACCACGGAGTCCTGGCCGACCCCCTGGCTGTTCAGGTAGTTGGCGAGCCCGTTCGCCCGGCGCTCCAGCTCGGCATAGCTGATCCGGGCGTCGCCGTGCACCACGGCGGTGCGGCCGGGCGATGCCGCCGCCCTGGCGGTGAACAGCTCGTGGACGCGCTGCTGCCTACGGATCTTCATAGGGAGGCCCCTCGGCGCTGGTTCGACGATTTCGACTGACACCAAGGTAGCTTTTCCGGCCCATTCACATCGACTACCAAAGTGAGCGGGTCAGTCCACAGGTTCCCTACTCAAGTTAGTAGTGCATGTGTGCCGTGTGAATTCATCACTTGAGTCGGCATTGCACATCACTCACGCGGCCGTGGAATTCGGCACGTGCCGCACCAGCTCCGCGCGGGAGGAGATGTCGAGCTTCCGGAACAGCACCCGGAGGTGGTAGTTCACCGTGTGCGGCGAGAGCCGGACCCTGGTCGCGATCTGCCGGTTGGTCATGCCGTCGGCAACCAGCCGCGCGATGGCCCGCTCGACGTCGCTGAACGAGTCCCACCGGGACTGCTCGCGTGGTTCGCCCGCCTCGCCGTCGAGGCAGGTACGCGCCTGCGCCGCCGCGTCGGCCAGGGTGGCGAACCCGGGGTTGCCGGCCGCCAGCTGCTCCGCCTCCCGCACGATCGCCCCGGCCAGCTCGGTCTCCTCGGCGGCCAGCGCGGTGCGCACCAGCCAGGCGGCGGCCTCCGGCTCCCCGATGAGCAGCCGCGACCGGGCGGCCGGGTCGGAGAGCACGGCCAGGGCCTGGCGCGGGCCCTGGCGGCGGGCGGCCAGCCGCACCCGCACCCACGTGTACAGGGTCGCCGGGAAGCAGTCGGCGACGCCCCGCACGGCCTCGCACTCGGTCAGCATCAGCACGGCCGTGTCGAGGTCGTCCGCCCGCAACGCGACCGCGGCCTGTACCGCCAGTCCGTGCGGTACGAACAGCGGGCTGCCCGCCTTGCGTGCGGCGGCCACGCCGGCCCTGGCCCGCGTGGCGGCGGCGGCGTGCTCGCCGGCGGCGAGCAGGAGCTGCGCCTCGATGATCACCCGGTTGCCCTCGTAGACCCGCAGGCGCGCGGAGTCGGCCTGGGTGGCGTTCATCAGCTCGTTCGCCTCGTCCAGCCTGCGCAGCAGCCCCAGCTTCTCGATCAGCCCGAGCCGCTGCCACAGCCACCAGTGCGGCGCGACGCCGCTGCGCGCGCGGTGCCGGGCCATCCGCAGCGAGTCGGCCAGCCTGCCCCGGTCCCACAGGATGTTGGACAGCACGAACGCGGCCGCCACCGCGCCGCACGACGGTGACGCGGTCGCGAGGACCTCCTCGGCGGCCGTCACGGTGTCCGGATCACCGGACAGCGCCATGGCCGCGAGGCGGGTGGCGGCCGCCTCGTCGGCCAGCCGCGCGTCCGGCACGACGAGCACCCGCTCCGCGGCGGCCCGTGCCGTCGTGCCCTGTCCCTTGAGCAGCAACAGGTTCGCGAGCAACGCGTGCAGGTCGTCGGCGAGCCGGGCGGCACCGGGCCTGGCCAGCGCGGCCCGCACGAGCGCGATCGCCCGCGACAGCTCGTCGCCGGCCGGCTCCTGCCGGCCGGCGCCGCGGATCCGTTCGACGTCGGCACGCAGGGCGGCCAGCACGACCGGCGGCAGGGCGGCGTGCGTCGCCCGCCACACCGCCTCTCCGCAGAACTCGAGGCAGTCCTCGGCCCACTCGAGGAGCCCGCGGTCCAGCAGGGGATCCATGGCCGGCAGCAGCTCCACGACGCTTCTGCGCATCATGGAGGCCAGCTCGGCGAGCTCGAACCTGCGTCCGAGCACGGCGGCGACCCGAAGCAGTTGCCACGATTCCTCGGACAGCCCGTCTCGCACCAGGTCGCTGTCCACGACCTCATGGTGAATTGCGCGGTCCTTACCGACAACCGCACTTACCGTCGAATTGCTCGCGCGATTACCGAATGGTGGATCGGCCGCCGCGACGGCTTACTGGCCGGTTACCCGTGCTTGTTTGAATCTGATCAGGAAATCGAAATTGGAGCCGGAGATGACCGAGGGCCGCGTGCACACCGTCCACGACGTGCTTGCCCGCCACGCACGGGAACTGCCGGACCACCCGGCGATCATCTGCGCGGACCGGCGGCTCACCTATGGCGAGCTGGACGTGGTGAGCAACCGCACGGCGAACGCGATGCACCGGTCCGGTGTGGAGGCCGGCGACCGGGTCGGCTACCTCGGCAAGGAGTCCGAGCAGTACTACGACATCCTGTTCGCCTGCGCCAGGACCGGCGCCGTGCTCACCCCGATCAACTGGCGCCTGCGGCCCGCCGAGATCCACCACATCCTGCACGACTCCGGCGCGACCCTCCTGTTCGCCGACGACGAGTTCCTGACGCTGGCCGCGAAGATGAAGGCCGACCTCCCCCGGCTGCGCCGCATCGTGCCACTCGCCGCGATCAACGAGTGGCGGGGCGCCGACGGCACCCCCGTGCCCGCGCAGTTCGACGCCGAGACCCCGCTCGCGCAGGTCTACACGAGCGGCACCACCGGCAAGCCGAAGGGCGCGGTGCTCCCCCACCGCAGCTTCTTCGCGGTCCGCGCGGCGCTCGCGGAGGCGGGCCTCGACTGGATCGACTGGCGGCCCGACGACGTGAGCCTCATCGGCATCCCCGGCTTCCACGTCGGCGGCCTGTGGTGGGCGGTCCAGGGTTTCTGCGCGGGCATCACGATGGTGTCGGTGCCGGAGTTCGCCGGGCCCTCGGCGGTGCGGCTGGTACGTGACCTCGGCATCACCACCGCGTGCGTGGTGCCGGCGCAGATGCAGATGATGCTCGCGCCGCCGCGGCCGAAGCCGGCGGACTTCGTGTCGCTGCGCAAGGTGGTCTACGGCGGCTCGCCGATCTCCGAGGCGTTGCTGGGCCGGTGCATCGAGATGTTCGACTGCGAGTTCGCCCAGATCTACGGGCTGACCGAGTGCGGGAACACGGCGGTGTGCCTGCCGCCGGCCGAGCATGTCGTCGGACGGCGGCGCATGCAGGCCGCGGGCCGGCCGTACCCCGGGATCGAGCTGAGGATCGTCGGTGAGGACGGCCGTGCGGTCCCGTCAGGGGTGGTCGGCGAGGTGTGGCTGCGCAGCCCGGCCCTCATGCTGGAGTACTGGGGCCTGCCGGAGGCCACCGCGGCGACCATCGTGGACGGTTGGCTGCGCACCGGGGACGCCGGGTACGTGGACGAGGACGGGTTCCTGTTCATCCGGGACCGGGTGAAGGACACGATCATCGTGGCGGGCGAGAACGTGTACCCGGCGGAGATCGAGAACGCGGTCGCCGCGCATCCCATGGTCCTGGAGGCGGCCGCGGTCGGCGTGCCGAACGAGCAATGGGGCGAGGTCGTGCACTGCTTCGTGGTGCCGAGGCAGGGCGAGACCGTCGGGACACGCCAGCTCGTCGGGTTCCTGCGCGGCCGGATCGCGGACTTCAAGATCCCGTCGAGCTTCGAGCTCGTCGAGTCGCTGCCGCGCAACCCGAGCGGCAAGCTCCTGCGCCGCGAGCTGCGCGAGCGCTTCTGGGCTCATCTCGACCGGCGAGTGGCATAGGAGACGGCGATGGCCAGGAAGCTCGTACCGACCACGTCCGTCCACCCGAGGTGCGCACGACCACGAAGCGGCGTAAGGCCGTTCAACCGAGAAAGGGGCTGGATACCATGAGCACGGCGGCTGTTCCGGAGTTCATCACGTCGTTCCTCGAGTCGAAGTGCCCGGATGTCGGGCCCATCGGCGTGGACGAGGATCTGGTGCTGACCGGTGTACTGAACTCGATGCACTTCGTCGAGCTGCTCTACCTGATCGAGGCCGAGACCAACATCGAGATCTCCCTCGACCAGGTGACCACGGACGACTTCCGCACGATCGCCAACATCCGCGACCGCTTCTTCCCTGAAGCGGCCTAGCTTTCCGGCGCGGCGGCGCCCTGAGCCCGCACGTAGCTCAACAGCACCGCGCGGTCGTCGAAGGCGCGGGTCCCGGCGAGGGTCAGGTTGAGCCGTTCCCGTACGGGAAACACCCGCTTGCCGCCGCCGAGCACCACCGGGTGCACCACGACCTGGTACTCGTCGATCAGGTCCAGGCGGGCCAGCTCCGCCGCGAGCGTGGCGCCGCCGGTGACCATCAGGTCCTTGCCGGGCTCGGCCTTGAGGGCACGCACCGTGGTCTCGACGTCGGCCGTGACGCGGGTGTGCCAGCCCGCCGCCGTCAGGGTGCGGGAGAACACCACCTTCGGGGTCGCCCGCCAGATGGGGGCGAACCGCACGTTGTGCGGGTGGTCGGAGATCTGGTCGGCGGTCGGCCAGTAGCTCGACATCAGCTCCCAGACCACCCGTCCGTACAGGAACGTGCCGACCCGGTCGGCCAGCACGTCCGAGTACGCGGACAGCTCGGGCGTCAGCTCCGGCCAGTCGAACTCCCCGTTCGGCCCGGCGATGAAACCGTCGACGGACGTGTGGACCCAGTAGATCACCTTGCGCATGACTCGCTCCTCGGCTCCGGTGTGCACGGAACCAGGTCGGAGTCACGGCACGGCTATCGACATCCGCGGGCCAGCGCGTCCGGGAGCACGAACCCGTCCGGGCCGGGCGGGAAATCGTGCACCTTCACCACGGCCTCGGGTGGGATCACGCCGTACACGTGCGGGAACCAGGCCCCGTTCGGGTCCGGCGGCGCGCCGGGCTCCCAGCGCAGCGGCACGTCGAGCCCGGCCGGGTCGATCTCCAGCAGCACCAGGTCCGTCCGGCCCGCGAACAGCCGGTTGGCCGGCAGGTGCACGGTCCCGAGGTCGGAGCAGTGCGCGAAGCCCTCGGTGTCGAGCGACGCCGCGCGGTAGGGCTCCCCCGCCCGGTACTCGGCACGGGTCGTGATGTGGAGGATCATGCCGGCAGCGTAAAGGGCGCACTCTGTACGGGCCCGACCGAAGGGAAGTGGCATTGCCCCGCATCGGCATCACCGGACACACGAACCTCACGCCGGCGTCGTTCCCGCTGGTGACCGATGCCGTGCGGGCCGAGCTGACCGGCTACGCGAGAACCGAGCTGGCCGGTGTGACGTGCCTGGCCAGAGGATCCGACCAGCTGTTCGCCCACGCGTTGCTCGACCTCGGCGGCACGCTCCACGTCGTCCTGCCGGCCGCCGACTACCGGGACCACCTGATCGCCCCGGACGACCTCGACGAGTTCGACGCCCTCCTCGACCGCGCGGCCACGGTCCACACGATGCCCTTCCCCAGCTCGGGCCCGGCCGCGTACATGGCGGCGAGCGAGCACATGCTGGCCAGGATCGACTCCCTGCTCGCGGTCTGGGACGGCCGGCCGGCCGGCGGGTACGGCGGCACGGCGGACGTGGTGAGCGCGGCCCGCCACCGGGGGCTGCCGGTCACCGTGCTGTGGCCCGCCGGCGCCGCACGCGGCTAACCCAGCATCTCCGGTGGTTGCCACCTCGCGCCGAGCAGGTGGTGCGCCAGGAAGGCGAGCACGGTCTCGTACCAGACCTTCACGTGGCCCGGCTGCTCGATCCAGTGGCCCTCGTCCGGGAAGTACAGGAACTTGTGCTCGCCGGCGTTGCGCGAGGTCAGGTCCCACCACAGGGTCAGCGCCTGGCCGATGGGCACCCGGTAGTCCTTGTCCCCGTGGATGACCAGCATCGGCGTGCTGACCCGGTCGACGAACCGGTGCGGGGACTGCTCGGCCGCCTTCTCGGGGGTCATCTCGCGGACCCACTCGTAGGCCCCGTCCGTGGTCGAGCCCATCTGGTCCATGTGCCACAGCGACGCGTGCGTCACGATCGCCCGGAACCGGTCGGTGTGGCCGGCGACCCAGTTGGCCATGTAGCCGCCGTAGGACCCGCCCATGGCGGCCGTGCGGGTCTCGTCGATGTTGGCGCGGGCGACGGCCGCGTCGGTGATCGTCATCAGGTCCGTGTACGGGGTGCCGCCCCACTGGCCCCAGCCGCGCTGGATGAAGTCCAGGCCGTAGCCGGTCGAGATGGCCGGGTCGGGCAGGAGCACGGCGTAGCCGCGCGCGACCGCGACCCACGGGTTCCAGCGCCAGTGCCAGTCGTTCCACGAGCCGATCGGGCCACCGTGGATCCAGAGCAGCATCGGCGCCGGTCCGTCCGTGTCCGGCAGCGCGAGCCAGGCACGCAGCGGGACGCCCTCCGCGGTCGCCGCGGTGACCTCCTCGATCGTGCCCGGCACCTGCACGGCCGGGCCCGGACCCTGGAGCGGCTGGACCTGGCCGTCAGTGGTCACCCGGCAGGGCGCGGGTGGGTGGTCCACGCCCGAGTGCAGTGCGTAGATCGTCCCGTCCGGGGCGATCTTCGGTGCGCTGAACGCACCGGTCTCGGTCAGCCGGGTGACCTCGTTCGTGGCGATCGTGATCCGCCACAGCGGTGCGTGGCCCCGGTGGTCCGCGACGAACACGAGCGCCGTGCCGTCCGGCGTCCACTGGGCGGAGTGCGGCCAGCGGTCGCCGTTCTCGAGCCTGCGCGCGGTCCCGCCCGCCACCGGGACGACGGCGAGCCAGTTGTCGCCGATGCGTTCGGCGGTCGGGCGTTCCCGCACGACGACCGCGACCAGAGTGCCGTCGGGTGAGATGCGTGGTTGGTCGTACTCGTGGTCGTCGTCGGCGAGGACGCGACGGGCGCCGGTCTCGACGTCGATCGCGACCAGGGTGGCCCGTTGCGAGGCGCCCGGCTCCGCGACCGCCCAGGTGGTGACGATCGTGCGGCCGTCGGGGGTGATGTCCCAGCTGGCGTCGTCGTGGATGGCTCGGCCAACGTGTCCCGTGAGGTCGCGCAGGTCGCGCAGGTCGCCGGGCCGGCCGGCGAGCAGGCGGGTGCGGGCGGGCCCGAGGTCGTGGTCCCAGTAGCGGACGGGGAACTCGTCGTGGAGGATCGCCTTGACCGCGGCGTCCCGGCGACGTCTGTGCAGTTCCTCGTCCTTCTCCGGACTGTCCGCCGAGGGCAGCATCGGCGCGCCGAGCACGACCGTGCCGGCCTCGCGGGCGACCACCACGCCCCGCACTCCGCCCGGCGGCGCGGCGAGCAGCTCGGGCTCACCGGTCCGCGGCAGCCGCCACAGGGCCAAGCTGTCCTTCTTGTCGGGCCGCGGGCGCGCGGAGACGAACAGGACGTCGCCGTCCTTCGTGAACGCGGCTCCGCCTTCGCCCTCGTCGCTGCGGGTCAGCCGGCGCGCGGGCCACTCGCCGGCCGGGTCGACCTCCCACAGCGCGGACACGAACCTGGTCCTGTCGTGGTTGAGCGTGGACACGCCGACGACGAGCCGCTGCCCGTCCGGCGAGAGCCACAAACCGGCCACGCGTGGCAGCGTCACGAATCCATCGAGGTCAGCGAAAAGATCACCCGTGGTCACCTCGCCTTCCTACCACGCGGATTTTCCTGGCGGCACCGCCGCCGGTAATGTCGGAATCATCATGGGGAGCGCGGGACCCCGTCGACCCACGAACAGGAGCAGAACGGGTGTCACAGCAGACCAACTGGGTGCCGACCTCGGTGAACACCGACAAACCGAGCGCCGCGCGGATGTATGACTACCTACTGGGCGGCAGCCACAACTTCGCGGTTGACCGGGAGTTCCTGGAGCAGCGGATTCTGGCGATCCAGCCGGACGCCAAACGCTTCGCGATCATGAACAGGTCGTTCATGCGCCGGGCCGTGTTGTTCATGCTCGACCAGGGCATCCGGCAGTTCCTCGACCTCGGGTCGGGTATTCCGACGGTCGGCAACGTGCACGAGATCGCGCAGGGAGTGGACCCGTCGTCGCGCGTGGTGTACGTCGACAACGAGCACGTCGCGGTCGCACATGGTCAACTCCTGTTGGAAGGCAACAGGAACGCCGTGATCGTGCAGGCGGACATCACGAAGCCCGGCCTGGTGCTGAGGGACAAGGAGACGCAGCGGGTCCTCGACTTCACCAAGCCGATCGGGCTGCTGGCGATCACCATCGGCCACTACATCCTGGACGACCAGGACCCCGACCGGATCTTCCAGGCATACCGCGACGCACTGCCGGCGGGCAGCTACCTGGCGATGACCCACCTGACGAACGACTTCGCGGTGGTGAAGGCCGAGGAGCTGACCGAGGCGATGAAGAGCTCGCAGAACCGGGTGCGGGCACGGAGCCGTGCCGAGGTCTTCGGTCTGTTCGGTGAGTTCGAGCTGGTGACTCCCGGGTTGGTCACCACCTCCCAGTGGCGTCCCGAGATTCCGGACCAGGAAGACCCGGAGCGCGACGGTCTCTACGCCGGGGTCGGCCGGAAGGGTTAGCACGTCGGAACGGCCGGGTTGTCCCGAAGGGTAGTTCGGGACGACCCGGCCGTCGTCGCGCGACCGTCAGGTTCCGGTGGCTGCTTCCACCCTCGACCGTCCGCGGGTGAACTTCATCGCGCCGTCCTCCACCTTGCCGTGGCGTAGGGTCACCACGTCGTGGGCGTAGCTCATGCCCAGCTGCCACGGGCTTCGCGAGCCCGCTCTCGGGAACTCGTCCATCGACCGCAGTACGTAGCCTGCCTGGAAGTCCATCAGCGGGCGTTCCGTCACCGTCGGGTCCTCGTTCGTCGGGACGAACTGGCGGTAGCCTCGCGCGTCCAGGTGTTTCAGCAGCCTGATGGTGTACTCCACCACGAGGTCCGCCTTCAGGGTCCACGACGCGTTCGTGTAACCGATCGTGAAGACGAAGTTCGGTACGCCGCTCAGCATCATTCCCTTGTAGGCCATGGTCTTTCTGAGCTCCACCGGCTTGCCGTCCACGGACAGCTCCATGCCGCCGAACGCCAGCAGCCGCAGTCCTGTCGCCGTCACCACGATGTCGGCGTCCAGTTCGGTGCCGGACTCCAGTGCGATGCCCGTCGGCGTGAACTCCCTGATCCGGTCCGTCACCACCGACGCCCTGCCGTGGCGGATCGCACTGAACAGGTCGCCGTCCGGGACCAGGCACAGTCTCTGGTCCCACGGTTGGTACCTCGGCTTGAAGTGCTCGTCCACCTCGTAGCCCGGTGGCAGCATCTTCACCATCGCCTTGCGGAGCATGGACTTCGCCACCTCCGGGCGGCGGCGGCTCAACTGGTAGAAGAACGTGCCCACCAGGACGTTCTTCCATCTGGTCAGGAAGTACGCCCGCTCCGGGCCCAGGATCCGCCGCAGCGTGTTCGCGATCTTGTCCTCCGCCGGCAGTGCCATGACGTACGACGGTGACCGCTGGAGCATCGTCACGTGTGCCGCCCGGTCGGTCATGGCCGGGACCAGCGTCACCGCCGTGGCGCCGCTGCCGATCACCACCACCTTCTTGTCCGTGTAGTCCAGGTCCTCCGGCCACAGCTGGGGGTGGACCACCGTGCCCTCGAACCGGTCCACGCCGGGGAAGTCCGGTGTGTGGCCCGCGTCGTAGTGGTAGTAGCCGCTGCACATGTACAGCAGCGACGCGGTCGTCGTCACCGTCTCGTCCCCGTGGACCGACTCCACCATCCAGCGACTGTCCTCCGTGGACCACGCCGCCCGCACGACCCGGTGGCCGAAGAGGATGTGCCGGTCGATCCCCGCATCCCTTGCCGTCTCGCGGACGTACTCCAGGATCGACGGACCGTCCGCGATCGCCTTCGACCGGGTCCACGGGCGGAACCGGTAGCCCAGCGTGTGCATGTCCGAGTCCGACCGCACCCCGGGGTACCGGAACAGGTCCCAGGTGCCCCCGATCGTCTCCCGCGCCTCCAGGATCTTGTACGTCCTACCCGGAAACGCCTTCTGCAGCTGGTGTGCCGCGCCTATGCCGGACAGGCCGGCACCGACGATCAGCACATCGACGTGGGTCACACGGTCTCCTTCTGTCGCGCGCGCATGGCGTTCATCACCCGCGCGATGACGTCGTAGTAGTGCGTCGGCGCCATTCTCGCCAGCGCGTCGAACAGGTACGCGTCCGGGCCCACCAGGATCCGCGCCCTCCCCCGTTCCAGTCCTTTGTGGATGATCTCGGCCGCCTTGTCGGGGGTGGTCATCGTCATCGCCTCGAACTGGGCGGCCATCTGGTCCTTCGTGCGGCCCAGGCCCTCCGGGTCCCTGCGGATCCGCGCGTTGCGGGCGATGTTCGTCGTGATGCCGCCCGGGTGCACGGTGACCGCTCGTACGCCCGTGCCCCGCAGCTCCTGCCGCAGCGCGTCGGTGAACCCGCGTACCGCGAACTTCGCGGCACAGTAGGCACTCTGGTACGGGACGCCCGCCAGGCCGTACACACTCGACGTGTTCACGATCGCGCCGGAGTCCTGGTCGGCCAGGATCGGCAGGAACGCCCGGGTTCCGTTGACCACGCCGTGGAAGTTGATGTCCCACAGCCACTGGTCGTCCTCGGGCACCGCGTCCAGCACCGACGACGTGACCGCCACGCCCGCGTTGTTGAACACCGCCGCCAGCGGCGCGGGGAGCCAGTCGCGTACCTCGCCGGCGAAGCGTCGCACGTCGTCGGCGTCGCGGACGTCCAGGACCCGGCTCAGGACGCGGCCGCTGAGCGAGGTCTCGGTCTCCTTCAGGCCTGCCTCGTCCACGTCCGCGATCGCCACCGGCGAGCCGAGGCGGGACAGGCGCCTCGCCAGCCCGCGGCCGATGCCGGACGCGGCGCCGGTGATCATGACGGGACGGCCGGTGATGTCAAGCCGTGGCATCGGTGCTCCTCTGGGTCGCGTGGCTGTCGATCAGGTCCAGCAACCGTGGCCACGCCCCCCGCGGCAGGTCGTGGCCCATGCCCGGGATGGTCTCCAGGCGTGCGCCGTCGATCGCCCGCGCCGTCGCCACGCCGCCCGTCGGGTGGACCATGCGGTCACGGTCGCCGTGGATGACCAGGGTCGGCGCGGTGACCGACGCCAGCAGCCGGGTCCGGTCACCCGAGCGGACGATCGCGCCCAGCTGCCTGGCCACGCCCGCGGACGACGGGTCGCGGTCCCAGCCCTGACCGGCCAGCTCGCGGACCCACGCCTCGTCGAACGGGTACCCGTGCGAGCCGATGTGCCGGAACATCCGCACCGCCCGGTCCTGCGCCGCCTCGCGGGTCCGGCCCGGCCTGCCCGCCATCAGCAGCCAGGTCGACAGCGCCGGCCGGCCGGCGCGGCGGGCGCCCGTGGTCGACATGATCGACGTGAGCGTGCGGACCCGCCCGGGGTGCAGCGCCGCGACCGTCTGCGCGATCATGCCGCCCATCGACGCGCCGACGAGGTGTGCGTCCGCGAGGTCGAGGACGTCGAGCAGCCCGACCGTGTCGGCCGCCATGTCGGTGAGGTCGTACTGCTCCGGCGACCAGCGCCGCCGCAGGATGGCGCCCATGCCCGGTGGCCGGAAACCCAGGTGGGTCGAGCCGCCCTCGTCGCGGTTGTCGAACCGGATCACCCGGTGGCCGCGCTCGGCCAGCCCCTCGCAGAACGGTGTCGGCCAGCTGTGCATCTGCTGGCCGAGGCCGGCGACCAGCACCAGCGCCTCGCCGGTGCCGAACTCCTCGTAGGCGAGGGAGATGCCCCGGCCCACCTCGGCGACCCGCTCGGTCACTGCTGGGCTCCCGTCGCCGCGGCCGTGGCGGACGGCACCGCGCCGGTACCGCGCCGGCGCACCACCGCGATGCCGCCCTTCGCGGGGGCGTTGGCCACGCCGCGGGAGTGCCAGCGCTCGGCCGGCTCGCTCGTCGGCGCCAGGGTGAAGTCCCGCAACATGGTCCGCAGCACCACGTTCATCTCCATCGTGGCGAACGCGGCGCCGATGCAGCGGCGGGTGCCGCCGCCGAACGGGATCCACTGGTACAGGTCCGGCCGCCTGCCCATGAACCGCGACGGGTCGAACGCGCGCGGGTTCGGGAACACCGCCGGGTCGTCGTGGATCAGGTCGATGCTGACCAGCACGTTGGTTCCCTTCGGCACCGTCCACCGGCCCAGCTCGAAGCCGTCCACCCTGATGTTGCGGCCCACCAGGTCGATGACCGAACGGTTGCGCTGCACCTCGGTGATCGTCGCGTCCCGCAGCTCCCGGCCGCCGGCGTCGACCTCCTCGACGAGGCCGGCGAGCACCGTGGGATGCCGGCGCAGCCGCTCGACCGCCCAGGCGAGGGTCGTCGCCGTGGTCTCGTGGCCGGCGGCCAGCAGCGCGAGCAGCTGGTCGGCGATCTCGCCGCGGGTCATCGGCGAGCCGTCCTCGTACCGGCTCTGCAGCATCATCGCGAGGACGTCGTTGCGTTCCTCGATCTCCGGGTCGTTCGCGACCTTGTCGATCAGCTGGTTCACGACCATGTCGTACTCGCGGCGCATCGCACGGAACCTGCCCCACGGCGTCCAGCTCGGGAGCCGCGTCTTCGGCATCGGCAGCAGGACGATCGCCGAGCCGACGGTCACCAGCCGCGGCAGCAGCTCACGCAGCCGCTCGAACTCCGCGCCCTCCGCGCCGAACACCGCGCGCAGGATGGCGTTGAGCGTGATCCGCATGGTCGAGGGCAGCACCGGGAACGGCCGCCCCTCCGGCCACGACGCCAGCTCGCGCTCCGTCTCCTCCTCGACGATCCGCTCCATCGCCGCGAGCCGGCGGCCGTGGAACGGCGGGACGAGCAGCTTGCGCTGCGCGCGGTGTGCCTCCCCCCGCAACGCGAACATCGAGCCGGGGCCGAGGATGCGGCCGAGGTTCGGCTCGACGTTCTCCGCGATGTCCGGAGAGGTCTGGAACAGCTGCCTGATCTCAGCGGGATCGCTGATCACGAGCGCCTGGCCGAAGACCGGCGTCTTCACCAGGAAGGCGTCGCCGTAGCGGGCCCGCAGCCTGCGCATGCCGCGATACGGCGTGAGAATGGAGAAGAGCGCCTGCACCAGCCGAGGACTCGTCGGGCCCGGCGGAAGCGTGGTCATCGTGAACCCCCCTAGATCCGGTACGCCGCCGTACCATGCCACGGTACGCCGATGTACCATCCCGCACAAGTGGAGGTGTACTAGCGTGATGGCAGTGACGACGCAGCTCCAGGAGGCCTTCCGGCGTCGGCTGCTGGACGGGCTCGCCGAGTCCATTGTGGACGTCGGCTACCGGAAGACGACCGTGGCCGACGTCGTCCGCCGTGCCCGCACGTCCCGGCGGACGTTCTACGAGCACTTCGCGAGCAAGGAGGAGTGCTTCGTCGAGCTGCTGCGGGACGCCAACACCGAGATGATCCGGGCCATCAGCGCCGCGGTCGACCCGGCCGAGCCCTGGGCGACGCAGGTGCGGCAGGCGGTCGAGGCGTGGATCGGGTGCACCGAGACGCGGCCGGGGATCGTGGTGAGCTGGATCCGGGACGTGCCGGCGCTCGGCACCTCGGGCCTGGACCTGCAACGCGAGCTGATGGCGGCGTTCGTCCGCATGGTCCAGGAGCTGTCCATGACCCGTGAGTGGCGGCCGATCCGGCCGGACGGGGTGCCCCGGCAGCTGGCGATACTCCTGCTGGGCGGCCTGCGGGAGCTGATCGCGACCACGGTCGAGGAAGGTGGCCGCGCGTCGGACATCACCGAGGTGGCGGTCCAGGGGTCGATCGCACTGCTCGCGCCGCCCGGCCGGTTGCCGTCGTGAGCGACGGCGTGCCTACCCGGTGGGTGTCGTGGCCGACGTCGGCCACGCGATCTCCTTGGCGGACAAGGACTGCCACGTCTCCGGCGACACCTGTCGGGGGCCGCCCTCGTGGACGTCGAGCCGGCCCTCGGCGACGTCCAGGCTGATGGTCGCGAGGCTTTCGCAGCGCGTGTCGGGCGCCGTGCGCTGCCGCGGCGGCAGTTCGGCGACACCGGCCGGGCTCAGCTCCAGGCCGCGGATCTCGTCTCCGGTCACGATGGTGAACACCGACGACGCCGACAGGCGCGCCGAACGGGCGATCTCGGTCGCCTCGTCCACCGTGTACGCCTCGTCGAGGATGCGGCGGGCGACCACGTGGACCGGGACGCCGATGTCCGCGTGGTCGCTGTCGTGGCGCAGGACGCTGAAGTGGACGCCGAGGCCGGCCGAGTTGACGCCGATCTTGCCGACGATGCCGAACTCGGTGAACGTGCAGACCGCGAAGCCCGGCCGGAGGGCGATGGCGCACAGCAGCATCACGTGCCGGAGCGTGTCGTGCCAGTCCCAGGTCTGGATGGTGTGCGGGCCGGTCGCGCCGGCGCCCACGGAGGTCGAGCACTCACCCTCGCCGGTGGCGGCGAGGATCTCGGTGCGGGCGTTCAACGCCCCGAGCTGCCAGGGGTCCAGCCCGGCGCCGACGGCGATGCCGTTGATCTCCCTGGCGAGCTTGGGCGCCCAGGCACGGGTCTCGGCGAGTGCGTGCTCGCCCCACTCGCGGGCCTGCGTGTGGCTGACGCCGTGCGCGGTGAAGAGCGAGGCGTAGGAAGCGTAGGTGCGCTCGATGTCCGGGCGCAGGGAGGCGCCCAGCACCAGGCCGCGCTCGGCCGGCGACCGCTCATGAGAAAAGTGGACGGGAATCATGCCGCGGACCGCTTCTGGGGGTGTGGGGGACGTGCATCATGCCACGCTGGACAGTACTGCGTCCCACGCCGCTTCTGAAGCCGGCGTGTCCATCCCGGACGGTGTGTGGGACCCGGCCGGGCCGGCCGGGTCCCACACGTGGCTCAGAGCAGGGACACGGCCATGGCCAGTCCCGGGTCACGGCCGGCGGACAGGTCGGCGGCGGTGGTCGGGGCGTAGTGGTCCGGCGCGACGCCCACGGTGTCGATGATCTCCTTGTTCGCGGCGAGTTCGTGGGTCTTCGGCAGCAGGAGCCCGCTTCCGTCGTTCAGCGCGTACCGCTCCCCCGGGCCGGACACCGCACCGGCGGTGCGGGTGCCGACGAGCTTGCCCAGCCTGAGGTCCTTGACCGCGCTGGCGAACGAGTCGCAGGCTGACGCGCAACGCCGGTCGGTCAGCGCGACGAACGGCAGGTTCAGCAACGCCACCGAGTCGTCGGTGCGGTTGGGCGTGCACCTGTCGCGCACGTCGCACCAGTAGCTCGTGACCTTGCCGTGCGCCAGCGCGCCGAGCAGCCTGGCGACCGCCGCCGGATCGCCGCCGCCGTTGCCCCGCAGGTCGAGAAGCACGCCACGCAGGTCGGCCTGCGACCGCAGCGCGTCGACCGCCGCGAGCACCTGGTCGGCCAGCTCCGGGTCGAAGCCCGGCAGGGTCACGTATGCGACGTTCCCGTCGACGAGCCTGGACGTCACGGCCGGGCGCGGTCCCGGTGCGCGGGCGGCGGTCGCCGTCACGGTGAACGTCTCGCCGGTGGCCGGCCGGTGCACCGTGAACGTCGTCGTGGCGCCGACGTCTCCCCTGGTCAGCCAGGCCAGCACCCCCTTGTTGAACACGCCGTTGGTGAACAGCGGGACGCCGTTGACCGCGAGCACCTCGTCGCCCAGCCTCAGGCCGGCGGCCGCGGCCGGGCCGTTGGGAGTGATCGCGTTGATGTACGCCGGCTCGGTGGCCACCGGGTCGATGTCGCCGGGACCGACGATCACCGACAGCATCAGCGCGTAGAGGTTCCGCAGGCCACCGTCGAGCCAGCGTGCGTGGTCGTCGCCGAGCGCGGTCACCATGGCCCCGATCGCGGCGCCGGCGACGGCATCGCGCACCTCGTCGTCCGGCAGCGCGTTCGCGACCCGCTGGTAGACCCTGCCGAACGCGGCCCAGTCGGCGTCACGACGGCCGGTGAGCGCCGGCAGCGTGGCGTCGGCCTGGTCGAGACCCCGGCGCTGCAACTCCCGCGTGACCGCCGCGAACGCCGGCACCAGGAGCGTCCGGCTGTCGAGCACCGGCCCGCCGTAGTAGTTGTCGAAGATGCAGTGGTACGCCTGCGCGACCGTGGTGAGCGAGGTCGGCGCCGGCGTGGGCGGCGGCTGGCTCGGGTCCGGTGTGGCACAGGCCGCCGGCCTGCGTGGCGCGGCGGACGTCGCCGCCGCCAACGAGCTCGCCCCCACGCCGACGAGCGACGCCGCCACGGCGAGCACGGCGAGCACCGCTGTTCCCCATCTGTGTCTCATGACGTTCCCCTTGGTATCGCGGATGATCCGGAGCGATTTCTACGGGGACGGCGGTTTCGGCGAGGTATCGCTCGAATGAGACCTCGCCGAAACCGGCCGGCCGCGATACTGGCGCGCGTGCGGGTGCTGGTGGTCGAGGACGACGAGGAGCTGGCGGACACGGTCGCGGCCGGGTTGCGGCGCGCGGGGATGGCGGTCGACGTGGCGCTGGACGGCGGGAGCGGGCTGGAACGCGCGCTGTGCAACGACTACGACGTGATCGTGCTGGATCGCGACCTGCCGGTCCGGCACGGCGACGACGTGTGCGCGGAGCTGACCTCGGCCGGCACCCGTGGCCGGATCCTGATGCTGACCGCGGCGGCCACCACCGAGGACCTGGTCGACGGCCTCGGTCTCGGCGCGGACGACTACCTGCCCAAGCCGTTCGACTTCCGGGCACTGGTGGCGCGGATCGGCGCGCTGGCGCGGCGCGCGCACCCCGCCGTGCCGCCGGTGCTGCGGCACGGTGACCTGCTGGTGGACACGGCGCGGCGGCGGGCCGTGCGGGGGACCCGGGCGCTGGAGCTGGCGCCCAAGGAGTTCGGGGTGCTGGAGCTGCTGCTGGCGGCGTCCGGGCGGGCCGTGTCGGCGGAGGAGCTGCTGGAACGCGTGTGGGACGAGGCGACCGACCCGTTCACCAACGCCGTGAAGATCACGGTGAGCCGGCTGCGGGCCAACCTCGGTGACCCACCGGTGATCGAGACCGTGACCAGGGGCGGGTACCGGATCTGATGCGCTGGACCGTGCGACTGCGGCTCACTCTCCTGCACGGCAGCCTGTTCCTCGTCTGCGGCGTCGCCTTGCTGGTGCTCACCTACACCCTGACGCGGCACAAGGTCGCCGCGGGCACGCCGTTCGTCCCGGTCCCCGACGCGCCCCCGAAGCCCGGGCTCGGCGACCGGCCGGCGAAGCCCGATCCGGTGGTCCAGGAGGTCCAGGAGGTCGTCGCCAAGGCGCTGCACGAGCAGCGGACGGACGTGCTGCACCAGCTGCTCGTGCAGTCGGGGATCGCGCTCGTGGTGATGGCGGTGCTGTCGCTGGCACTGGGCTGGTGGTCGGCCGGCCGCATCCTCCGCAGGCTGCGCACGGTCACCGCCGCGGCGCGGGAGATCTCCGCGACCAACCTGCACCGCCGGCTCGCGCTGCCCGGTCCGAACGACGAGCTGAAGGAGCTGGGCGACACGTTCGACGCGCTGCTCGCCAGGCTGGAGACGTCGTTCCAGGCACAGCGGCGGTTCGTCGCGAACGCGTCGCACGAGCTGCGCACACCGCTCGCCCGGCAGCGCGCGATCGGGCAGGTGGCACTGGCGGATCCCGACGCGGACGTGGCGACACTGCGGGCGGCACACGAGCGGGTGCTCGCGGCGGGCGCACAGCAGGAGCGACTGATCGAGGCGATGCTGACGCTGGCCCGCGGCCACGCCGGCATCGACATCCGCCGGCCGTTCGACCTCGGCGAGGTGGTCCGCGAGGTGCTCGACTCCCGCCAGGAGCCCGTTCGGACGTCGGTCGGGCCGTGTCCCGTGTCGGGTCACCGCGCGCTGGCGGAGCGGCTGGTGGCCAACCTGGTGGACAACGCGTTGCGCCACAACGTCTCTGACGGGTGGGTGTCGGTGTCGTGCGGTGACGGCGTGCTCGTCGTGACGAACACCGGCCCGGTCGTGCCGCCGGGTGAGGTCGAGCGGCTCTGCCAACCGTTCCAACGGCTTGGGCCCGCCAGGACCGGCGAGGGGCTGGGGCTCGGCCTGTCGATCGTGCGTGCCGTCGCGGAGGCGCACGACGCATCGGTGGCGGTCCACGCCCGGCCGGAGGGCGGCCTGGAGACGACCGTGCGGTTCCCGACGGTGAACCCGCTCAGCTCCGGTCGAGGATGATCTCGGCGAGGTCGGCCGGGCGGGTGAGCTGGGGCCAGTGACCGGTGGGCAGGTCGACGTACTCGACGTCGCGGATCCTGCTGAACTCCCGCACCGGCGCCATGTCCGCGGCGATCCACGTACGCAGCATGGCGGTGGTGTACTCGGTCGCGACGGCGGTGACCGGCACGTCGTAGCGTCGCTCGTCGGTCAACCGCTGCGGGCCGCGGATCACCTGTGCCGGCGAGGAGACCGCCCGCGCGCGGAACGCGTCCCGGTCCAGGTCGGCGAGGTCCTCCTCGGTGAAGACCGACCAGCCCGGCAGGGGCACCGCCCCGTTCGCCTCGGGGAACTCGTCGGCGAGCCGCCCGCCGTCGCCGGTCGGGAAGCCGGCGACGTGGATCGCCCGCGCCACCCGGTCCGGACGCGCGTCGACGGCCGCGTGGCAGATCCCGCACCCGGCGGAGTGCCCGACCAGCACGACCTTGTCCGCACAGGAGTCGATCGCCGCGACGACCGCGCCGACGTGGTCGGCCAGGGTGACCGGGCCCGGGTCCTCGCCGGGGGCGAGCCCGGGCAGGGTCAGCGCGTGTGCGCGGTGCCCGGCGGCCTCGAGCGCGGGCACGACCCTCTCCCACGACGAGCCGTCGAGCCACAGGCCCGGCACGAGAACGATGTCCAAGTGATCCTCCACCCGTCGCGGTCGCCCGACCCTACAGTCCGGGACCGACACCGGCGGATCAGACGTCGTTGCCCGCGATGTAGCCGAAGGTCATGGCCGGGCCGATGGTCGAGCCCGCGCCCGCGTAGCTGCGGCCCATGACCGCCGCGCTCGCGTTGCCCGCCGCGTACAGGCCCGGGATGACCGAGCCGTCCGCCCTGAGCACGCGGGCCCGCGCGTCCGTGCGCATGCCACCCTTCGTGCCGAGGTCACCGGGCACGATCTTGAACGCGTAGTACGGCGGCAGCCACAGCGCCGCGAGGCACGAGTTCGGGAACACCCCGGGGTCGGTGTAGTAGTGGTCGTACGCGCTGGCACCCCGCCGGAAGTCGGCGTCGGCGCCGCTCCACGCCAGGCTGTTGAACCGCGTGACCGTCCTGCGCAGTGTGGCCGGCGGTATCCCGATCGCGCCGGCGAGGCCGTCGACCGTGGACGACCTGAACACCGCGCCGGAGGCGTACCAGTCGTTCGGCAGCGGGAGGGTCGGCAGGACGTCCTTGAACAGGTACCGGTTCCGGTAGTTCTGGTCGACGATCAGCCAGGCCGGGATGCACTGGTCGTTCGGGTTCCGGTCGTACATGACATGCACGACGTCGCTGTAGGGCGCGGCCTCGTTGACGAACCGGTCGCCGCCCGTGTCGACGATCAGGCCGCCGGGCAGGGTGCGCTCGGCAAGGCAGAAGTAGGGCTGGTCGGGCAGCGGGATGGCCGGGCCCCACCAGGCGTCGTCCATGAGGTCGAGTGCCGCCCCGGCACGCTGGCCGGCGCGGATGCCGTCGCCGGTGTTCTCCTTGGCGCCGACGGACCAGCCGGTCGGCTGGCGCTGGTACTGGGTGCGCATGGCCGCGTTGTGCTCGAACCCGCCGGACCCGACGATCACCCCGCGGCGCGCCCTGACCAGCCCGGCGCTTCCGTCGCGGGACACGAGCACCCCGGTGGCGCGGCCGTTCTCGATGACGAGGTCCTGCAGCGGCGTGTTCAGCCACACCGGCACGTTGGCCGCGAGCAGCCCGGCGCGTAGTCCGCCGGCGAGGGACTGTCCCATCGTGAGCGGCTTCTCACCACGCAGCGCGGCGGCGGTTCCCCTGGCAAGGCACTCGGCGGCGACGGCCGCGCCCTTGGCGTTGACGGCGGCGAGGTTGAGCCACTTGTAGTCGGCGCTGAAGACGACCATGCCGGCGGGGACGGTCAGGTAGGCGGGGTTGAGGTGGGCGAGCTCGGCGCCGAGGACGTTGCCGTCGAGGTAGTCGGGCTCGATGGAGCGGCCGTTCGGCATGCCGCCGGGGAGCTCCGGGTAGTAGTCGCTGTAGCCCTCCATCCACCGGAAGCGGAGCGGGCTGTTGGCCATGACGAACGAGATCATCGCCGGCCCGTTGGCCAGGAAGGCCTGCTGCCGGGCGGCGGGGACCGACGGCCCGACGACCGCCGAGAGGTAGCCGGCGGCCTTCTGCGGGGTGTCGGGCACGCCGGCGGCGAGGATGACCTCGTTGTTGGGGATCCAGATACCGGCGCCGGAGCGAGCCGCGGAGCCCCCGAACGTGGGCGCCTTCTCGACGACGACGGTGGAAAGCCCCCGCCTGGCCGCGGTGAGCGCGGCGGTCATCCCGGCCGCCCCGGCCCCGACGACGACCACGTCGTACTCGCCGAGCACCGGTGTCGCCGCCGCGGCGGCGACGAGCGGGTTGGCCGTGAACGCGACGGTGGCACCGGCCGCGGCACCACGGAGGACTTGCCGGCGAGACAGCTCCATAGCCATTGAAGCTAGAACCTGTTATAGCGTTCTGGCAATCAAGTTGCCCTTGTGGTAGCAACGCTTTCGTCAGGTTGGCTGATACCTGTTCTATCAACTGCGCCGACAACCCCCGTGGCGGCGGGATTCGCCACCGTCAGCTTCGTGGCGGGGACCGGTGAGTGCGCGGTGCGGGTGCATGAGGGCGGCGGTCGCGGCCGTCGCGGCGACCAGTGCCGCCGCGAGCCAGAACGCGTGGGGCACCGAGTTGCTGCACGGCGTTCAGCAGGCCCGCCCGCCGGTCCGCTCAGGACGTGAAGCTGTACGGCCCGAACCGGCCCCAGGCCACGATCGCGGCCAGTACCAGCAGCACCACGCTGGGCACCATGGCCGGGACCTCCTTGCGGCGGACGTGCACGACCACCGCCCCGATCATCATGAGCACGAGCCCGAGCGCGGCCAGCGGCACGAGGACCGGCGCGATGTCGAGCACCGCCGGCAGGATCAGCCCGATGGCGGCGAGGATCTCCAGCGCGCCGATGAGCGTGACCGTGCCGGGCGAGAAGTCCTCGACCCAGGCCATGCCCGCCTCGGCGAGCTGTTCCTTCGTCCTGACGACCTTCATCGCGCCCGCGGCGAGGAAGGCGACGGCGAGCAGGCCGGCGATGATCCAGAGCGCGACGTTCACAGGGGACCTCCAATGACTTGAATGTTCAACCCCACAGTACTTGAACTGTCAAGTTATCCTGGGCGCATGGAGGAACCGCGATGGCTGGCCGACGAGGAACGACAGACCTGGCTCGCACTGGTCGGCATGCTGATCCGCCTACCGTCGGCGCTCGACGCGCAGCTACAGCAGGACGCGGGGCTCAACCACTTCGAGTACCAGGTGCTGGCGGCCCTGTCCGAGCTGCCGGACCGGACGATCCGGATGAGCGAGCTGGCCATGCTCGCCAACGGCTCGCTGTCGCGGATGTCGCATGTGGTCAACCGGCTGGAGAAGCGTGGCTGGGTGCGCCGCACGCCGGACCCTGCCGACGGCCGCTACACCCTGGCCACGCTGACCGAGGACGGCTGGCAGAAGGTCGTCGACACCGCGCCGGGACACGTGGCGGCGGTGCGACGCCTGGTGTTCGACCCGCTGACCAGGGCGCAGACCCGGCAGCTCCACGACATCGGCCACCGCGTCCTGAAGGCGATCGACCCGGAGAGCGAGTGCCCCACCTAGTGTCCCGCGCCGGAGATCAGGCAACTAATTCGGCGGCCCAGCTTCCCGCTGGCGGCGTTGCCGGTTCGCCCAAGTACCACCCAGTACGAGGACGAACCGGCGCCTTGCCAGCAGAAACCCGGATCCACCGACTTGATCACCGCATTTCCGGCGCGGGCTCCGTTCCGAATGACCGCGTGGGCGGCCTGACGCCCGAAGAGGCGGTCAGGACATGGGGCCGGTGGCCGCCAGGTGCGCGGCCAGGCGGGTGGTCATCATCCTGCGCCAGCCGTTCCGGTGCATGAAGGCCAGCACCGCGCCACTCAGGCCCGGGAACCCGTTGTGCTGCAGCAGAAGGCGGGTACGCCCGGGCGCGGACTCGGACAGGGTCCACGTCACCGTGGTCGTCGCGCGCATCCTGCTGCCGCGCCACGTGTAGGCCAGCGTGTGCGGCTCGTCGACCGCGGTGACCTCGCAGTGCACGACCCCGTCCCAGCCCGGCATCGGCTTGGCGTGCACGGTGAACCGCTGCCCCACCACCGGTTCGAAGTCCCGCACCGGCATCAGCCACTCGGCGAGCGCGGCCGGGTCGGTGAGTGCCCGCCAGACGGTCTCGGGTCCGTGGGGCAGCTCCACGTCCACCGTGATGTCACGCGTCATGTCTCGTCCTTCGCTACGCGGTCCAGGTAGGACCGCAGGTTGTCGATCTTCTCCGGCCAGAACTCACGGAAGATCGCGGCCCAGTCGTACAGCTCTCGCAGCGGTTCGGGCTGGATGCGGTAGCGCCGCATCCGCCCGTCCCGCCGCTCGGCGACCAGCCCCGCGGACCGCAGCACGGCAAGGTGCCGCGAGAGCATCGGCAGCCCCACCCCCAGCTCCTCGGCCAGCGCGGTGACCGGCACGTCGCGGCGGCGACCGAGGATCTCCAGCGCCGCCCGCCTGGTGGGGTCCGCCACCGCACGGAACACGTCCTCGGTGGCGGCTGGTCTCGGCATACTTAAAACTTACGGTAAGTGTGAAGTGTCGTCAACTCAGCGCCAACTCAGCACCGCCCGCCAGGCTGTGACCAATGCAGATGGGGGACACGAGGGGAGTTGAGCAGTGAAGGCGCTCATGTTTCTCGCCGCACTGCTGCTGATGCTGCCGGCGGCCGTGCCGGCGCGGGCGGCCGAGGCGGCGGTCTGGGTGTTTCTGTACGCGGACCGGGAGTCGCAGGGGAGCTACACACCGGCCAACCAGACCGCCAGCCGTGGCCACATCCAGGCCACGGTCGCACGGCACGGCACCGGCGGCTACACAGTCAACCTCGCGAACGCGGGGGCGCCGGGGGTGACCGGGGTGCCGGTCGTGACCGCGGTCGACGACGCCGGGGTGCACTGCCAGCTGGCCTCGTTCTACCTGGCCGACGACGAGACGACCGAGGTGGTCGAGGTCGCCTGCTACGCGGGCACCGTGCCCACCGACAGCAGGTTCACGTTGTCCTACTTCAGGTCCACGCCGCCCGACAGCGGCGCGCCCGGCGCGTACGGCTACGTGTTCGACAACCAGCCGGCGGCCACCACCTACTCCGGCGCGCCGGGCTACAACTCGGCCGGCGGGCCGCTCACGATCCACCACGCCGCCGGCACGAACATCTGGACCGTGCGGTTCGCGGGGCGGGCGTTCGACAACATCGGTGGCAACGTGCAGGTGTCCGCCGTCGGCATCGTCCCGATGCGATGCTCGGTCTACCAGTGGTACCCGGTCTCGAACCCGCCGGGCGTCGACGCGCAGGTGCGCTGCGACCGGTTGTCCACGCCGGCCTACACTCCACAGTGGACACTGGCCTACACCCACGACCGCTCGATCGTCGGCGGCACGAGCGGTTTCTTCGGCTACCTCCAGGCGAACCAACCCGGCTCGGCCTTCTACGTCCCGGATCCCGGCCGCAACCGGGCGGCCGACCCCGCCTACGTCCACACGGTGACCCGGTCGAACCCCGGCCGGTACCAGGCACAGGTCTACGGCCCGCTCAAGGAACCCATGACCGCGCACGTCTCGGTCAATGGCGACACCGGCAACTTCTGCGACATCGGGAGCTGGTCGGTCACCCCGAGCACGCAACCGGCCGGGCGGGTCGACATCACCTGCTACAACGCGGCCGGGGTGCCGGCGGACAGCTGGTTCTCCCTCAACTACTTCTCACCATGACGACGCTCATGAAACGTGGCACCGGTTTCGCACCCGTCTCAACCCAGCCCCCGGCCTGACAGGTGCGCGGTGTCCGGCTCGGCGGCGCCGATGTCGGCGACGAGTGCGCCCGCTTCGCGCCGCCGAGCCAGTGCTCGGTCGGGGTCGCCGGTTCGGTCGGCGACCCCGCCGAGCACGAACAGGGCGGCCGCCTCACCCAGGCGGTGGCCCGTTTCCCGTTGTATGGCAAGCGCTTGCGTCGCGAGCGCGACCGCCTCGGCGAACTCGTCGTCGTCGAGCACGACCTCCGCCAGGACGGTCCTGGCCTGGCCTTCGAGGACCTGGTAGCCGATCCGGTCCGCCAGCTCGACCGCCTCCCTGGCACACGAGGGGTCCCGCCGCGCCGCGGCCAGCCCGATCAGCGCGCGGACCTCGGCGTAGCGATGCGCGGTGTCGCGGGCCAGTGCCAGCGCCTGCTGGTGGTGGTCGATCGCGGTGCCCCGCCGCCCGAGCCGCAGGTGGGTCGTGCCGAGCGCGTTCAGCGCGTCGGCCTCGCCGCGCCCGTACTCGATGTCCCGTGCCAGTGTCAGCGCCTCCTGCGCCTGCGCCAGCGCGCCGGGCAGCTCACCGGTGTCGCACAACGCCTCCGCCAGCCGGTTGCGCGTGTCCACCTCCGCGCCCCGGTCGCCGACCTCGTGGTGCTTGGCCAGCGCGAGCCGCAGGTGGTCGACCGCCTCGCCGAACCGGCCGAGGTCGCGCTGCACCGAGCCCAGCTCGGACAGCGCCACGGCCTCGCCGTGCGGCGACCCGATCTTGCGGCTGATCGCCAGCGCGTCGGTGTGCCGCGCGAGCGCGGTGTCCAGCTCGCCGAGGTGGTGGTAGGTGATGCCGAGGTTGACGAGGTTGTTGTACTGGCTGGGCAGCCGGCCGATGCGCTGGTTGAGCGCGAGCGCGGTGCGGTGGAACTCGGCCGCCTCCCGCGGCCGGCCGGAGATGTCGTGCAGGTTGCCGAGGTTGTTGAGCGCGGCGGCCTCCCCGTCCGCCCAGCCGGTCCTGCGCGCGGTGTCGAGCGCCCTCGTCGAGTGGTCGATGGCCTGCTGGTAGTGGCCCTGCCGGAAGTTGGCGTCGGCGATGCTCAGCAGCGCGCCGGTCTGCGCGGTCAGGTCGCCGCATGCCTGCGCCGCGGCGAGGCCCGCGCCGGCCACCGCCAGCCAGTCCACTTTGTACATGCGCAGCCAGAAGTACCCGCGCAGCGCGTCGGCGAGCAGGGCGACCACCGGCAGGGGCCGGTGGTGCACGGCGGCCACCAGGTTGTGCCGCTCGGCGTCGAGCCACGCCAGTGCCCGGGTGTTGTCCGCGAAGGCGCTGCCCGGCGTCTCGGCCAGGTCGGCCGGCGGCAGCGTGAGGCGGCGCATCTGCGGGTACAGCAGCGTGGCCGCCGCGTCGACGGTGTGCAGGTACCAGTCGTACAGCCGCCGCACGGCGGTGTCGCGGTCCACCTCCGTCTCCTCCTGCTCGACGCGCTCGCTCGCGTACAGCCGCAGCAGGTCGTGGCAGCCGTACCGGTCACCGGGGTGGCTGTCGAGGAGGTGCGCGGCGGCGAGCCTGGTCAGCAGGCGGTGCGCGGACCCGACGTCGATGCCGGCGAGCACCGTCGCCGCCTCGACCGTGACGTCCGCGCCCGGCACCAGGCCGAGCAGCCGGAACAGCCGGCGCGCGTCGTCCGGCAGCGCGGCGTAGGACAGGTCGAACGCGGCACGCACGGCGGCCTGCTCGTCCCCGTCGACCTGCAGTGCGGCAAGGCGGTTGCCGGCACGCAGCAGGTCCCGGTACGCGGCGACGGTGTGGTCGCCGAGGTTCGCGGCCGTGATCCGCAGCGCGAGCGGCAGGTGTGCGCACAGCTCGGCCAGCTCGGTGACGGCGTCGGGCTCGGCACGCACGCGTTCCGCGCCGAGCAGGTAGCCGAGCAGGTCGCGAGCCTCTGGCGGGGTCAGCACGTCGAGGCGCAGCCCGCGGGCGCCGTCCCGCGCGACGAGCCCGGTGAGCGCGTCGCGGCTGGTGACCAGGACCAGGCAGCCGGGCGCGCTGGGCAGCAGCGGCCGGACCTGGTCGGGATGGTGCGCGTTGTCGAGCAGGACGAGCATGCGCCGGTCGGCGAGCACGCTGCGGTAGAGGGCGGCGGCCTCGTCCACGTCCGTCGGCACCTGGTCGGCCGGCACGCCCAGCGCGTGCAGGAACCGTGCCAGCGCGTCGATCGGGCGTACCGGCTCGGCCGCCGCGTAGCCGCGCAGGTTCAGGTAGAGCTGACCGTCGCCGAACCGGTCCCGCACGTGGTGCGCCCAGTGCACGGCGAGGGCGGTCTTTCCGACGCCTGGCGTGCCCGCGATGGTGACGATGGCGGGCGCCCCGCGCGTGGTCAGGAGACCGTCGAGCCTGCGCAGGAGCGTGTGCCGGCCGGTGAACCCCGCGACGCCGGCGGGAAGCTGCGCGGGGGTGACGCGCCTGGTGGTGGGCGCGGCGCCGGCGAGTGCCCGGTCGTCGGCGAGGACCGCGCGTTCCAGCTCACGCAGCTCCGGTCCCGGCTCCATGCCCAGCTCGGCGACCAGCACGGCGCGGCCCTGGCGGTAGACGTCCAGTGCCTCGGCCCGCCGGCCGCACCGGTACATCGCGAGCATCAGGTGCGCCCGGAGTTGTTCGCGCAGCGGGTACTCCGCGACGAGGCGCTGGAGCTCGTCGACGGTCTCGAGGTGCCGGCCCAGCGCCAGCTCGGCGCCGAACCGTGCCTCGAGCGCGGTGAGTCTTCGTTGTTCGAGGCGGGTGACCTCGGCCGTCACGACCGGCGACCGCGGCACGTCGTGCAGGGCCGGGCCACGCCAGAGCCCCAGCGCCTCGACGAGCCGCGTGACGGCGGCGGACAGGTCCCCGGCCGCGACCGCCCGCTGCCCGGCCTCGACGAGCCGCTCGAACACGTGCGCGTCCAGCGCCCCGTCGCCGACCTCGAGGAGGTAGCCGCGATCCCGGGTCAGCAGGCGGGTTTCCGGGCCGTCGCCGAGCAGTTTCCGAAGGCGGGCAACGTATCCCTGGATGGTGTTGAGCGCGGTGCGTGGCGGGTGGTCACCCCACAGCTCGTCGACGAGCCGGTTCGCGCTGACCACCTGACCTGCCTCGGCGAGCAGCACGGCGAGCACGACGCGCGGCTGCGCGGCCCGAACGGCCTGCCACCCGTCGCCGTGCCAGACCTGCATCGGCCCCAGGACCCGAAATCGCATCCGGCTCACCCCAACCGCCATTATGTCGTGGCGGGCCGGACATTTCCGTCATGGCGTGCCGGGCCGCCACCCCAGGGCCGGGCCGAGGTGCTCCGCCATGTCGGTCAGGATCTGGACGTAGTCCTCGTGGGAGAAGGTGAACGGGAGCGCGAACGCGACCTCGTCGATCGCCGCGAACGCGGCGTGCGCGTGCAGGCGCTCGGCGAGCTCGGCGGACGTGCCGACGTGGTCCGGGGAGAACAGCATGCGGGCCGGGCCCTGCGGCTCGTGCGTGCGGGGCAGGCGTTTCGCGGCGTACTCGGCGTACTTCGCCTTCTGTGCGGCGGTCGCGCTGTCGGTCGGGATGACCACGAGTCCCTGCGAGACCCGGCCCTGAGGGTGCTGGGCGCGGAACGCCTGGACGTGCGACAGCTGGATCTCGGCGAAGTCCGCCGACTCGCCATCGGCCTTGACCACGCTGCTGGTCAGGAAGTTCATGCCGTGCTTGCCGGCCCACTCGGCCGACCGCAGGCTCGCGCCGCCGTACCACATGCGGTCGCCGAGACCAGGTGAGTGCGGCTGGACGTGGTCGGAGAACACCTCGAAGCCCTGGGTGCCGCTGAACCCGGTGGCCGGCTCGCCGCGGACGAACCGCAGCAGGCGCTCGACCCGTTCGTAGGTGAAGTCCTCGACGTCGGCGGTGTCCGGGTACAGCGCGCCCTTGACCTCGTCGTACCGCATCGGCGGGCCGACGCTCACGCCCGGGTTGAGCCGGCCGCCGGAGAGGATGTCGACGGTCGCGAGGTCCTCGGCGAGGCGCAGCGGGTTCTCCCAGCCGAGCGGGGTGACCGCGGTGCCGAGGTGGATGCGGCTGGTGCGCTGGGTGGCCGCGGCGAGCACCGCGACCGGCGAGGAGATGCCGAACTGGAGGTGCCGGTGGCGTAGCCACGCGCTGTCGAAGCCCAGCCGCTCGCCGAGCTCGATGACCTCCAGAGTGGACTCGTGGCCCCGCGCGGGGTCAGCCTCGTCGAAGAGCCCGATCGTCAGAAAACCCAGCTTCCGCAATGGATTCGCCACACCTGGAAGCGTACGACCGCGACCGTCGGCGTCCAACATGTGGGACGACGATGCCGGCGAGGACGAGGGCGAGGCCGGCGACCTGCCGCGTGCTCAGCGCCTCCACGGCGATCACCGTGCCGAGCAGCACGCCGGTGACCGGGTTGAGCAGCCCGACGAGCCCGACCGTCCCGGCGTCGAGGTGGCGCAGCCCGGCGAACCAGGCCGCGAACGCGACCGCGGTCGCGACGACCGTGACGTAGCCGAACCCGAGCAGGGCGCGGCCGTCGAGGTGCGGCGGGGTCTCCACGACGGCCGCGACGGGGAGCAGGACGAGTGCGCCGGCGATCAGCTGCCAGGCCGTGAGGGACAGGACGTCGAGCTCGCTGCCCCACTTCTTGGCGAGCACGTAACCGAAGGAGGACATGGTCATGGCGGCGACGGACGCGAGGACACCTGCCGGGCTGACGCCCGTCACGCCGGTGAGCAGCAGGAGGGCCACGCCCGCGATCCCGAGCGCGGCGCCGGTGAGGTGGCGTGCCCTGGGCGGGTCGGCGAGCACGAGCCAGGCGAACAGCATCATCACGACCGGCGAGGTGGCCATGACGGTCGACGCGAGGCTCGTGGGCAGTTGCTGGGCGGCGACGTAGATCAGGACGAAGAAGGCGCCGACGTTGAGGGTGCCGAGGACCAGCAGCCGCCACATCCTCGCCGGCCGCCTCGGCCGGATCGCGAGCAGGAGCAGACCGGCGGGCAGGGCGCGGAACAGGGCGCCGTAGAGCGGATGGCCGGCGGGGAGGAACTCGCGCGTGACGTAGTAGTTCGACCCCCAGGCGACGGGTGCGATCGCGGTGACCGCGAGCCATTTAGCTTCCACGGAAGCTACTATAGCTTCTCAGGAAGGTATATTGGGCGGTCGTGAGCGACCATGTGACGCGGATCCAGGCGGAGTGGGCCCGCGAGCGCCCGGACGTGGACGTCAGCCCGCAGGGGGTGATCGGCAGGCTGCACCGGCTGGCGGGTCACCTGACCGAGCAGCTGTGCGTGGTGTACCGCCGGTTCGGCCTGAGGGAAGGCGAGTTCGACGTGCTCGCGGCGCTGCGGCGGGCCGGGCACCCGTTCGAGCGGGCGCCCGGCGAGCTGGCCCAGTTCACCATGGTCACGACGGGTGCGATGACCAAACGCCTGGACCGCCTGGAACGCGACGGCCTGGTGACCCGCCGCCGCAGCGCGGCCGACGGCCGGGCCCGCGTGGTGGCGCTGACGAAGGCCGGCCGGGAGCTGATCGACCGCGCGTTCGCCGAGCACATGGCCAACGAGCGACGGCTGCTCGGCGCGCTGACGCCCGAGGAGGCCGCGCTGCTGGAGACCCTGCTGACCAGCTGGTTGTCGCACTACGAGAGCTGAGGCGTCCAGGATCCGTCGACCGGGACGCCCGCGGCCGCGGCGATCCGGTCGCGGGAGGCCAGCACCCGTGCGCGCAGCGCCGGCAGGTCCACGCCGAGCAGCCTGCCGTTCCGCTTGACGGCCTCGCCGGCGACGAAGACGCTGTCCACCAGGCCGGGATGACCGGCGGCGACGACCGTGCCGACGGGGTCGCCGACCGGGAAGACGGACGGGTCCTCGGCGTCGAGCAGGACCAGGTCGGCGTCCTTGCCGACGGTGATGCTGCCGGTCCTGGCGTCGAGCCCGCACGCGCGGGCGCCATCCAGCGTCGCGAACTCGAGCAGGTCGCGCGTGGTGAGGCCGCCGTCGAGACCACGCTGCACGGCGAGGGCCGTGCGCATGGTGGAAAACATGTCACCGCCCGCGGAGGGGCAGTCGTCGATCGACAGCGAGGGGCGGATCCCGGCGGCGAGCATGCGGCCGGTCTCCGGCCAGCCGAAGCCCATCTTGAGCTCGACGTCCGGGCTGATAGAGACCGAGCAGCCCGCCTCGGCAAGCATCGCCACCTGGTCGTCGGAGATGCCGTTGGCGTGCACGACGGTGGTGCGGTCGTCGAGCAGGCCGCGGTCGTACATGCCGGCGATCGGGCGGCGGTCCACGCCGCCGTCGGCGGCGGTGTGGGCGTGCACGCTCACCCGGAGCCCGAGCTCACGCGCGAGGGCGACGTCGGCGGCGACGTCGTCCATCGGGGCCCGTTGCGGGCCGCGGAGACCGAGCATCATGTCGTCGCCCGGCAACTGGGCCCGCACCCGCGTGATCTCGTCCTGACTGTTGGCGCCGTAACAGAAGATCGAGTGGCCGGGCGCCTCGCGCAACGCCTCGATCGCGGCGTCGGCGTTCTCCGGGCGGTCGGCGCAGTGGAACCAGTCGACCATCGTGGTGACGCCCGAGCCGACCGCCTCGACGCGGCCGAGCAGGTTGCCGAGGTGGACGTCCGCCGGCAGGTAGTGCGGCCGCAGGGTGCCGTGCATGGCGGCGTGGTACTGGGCGAACGTCCAGTCCGCGCCGATGCCGCGGAAGGCGGTCTGCCAGGTGTGCCGGTGGGTGTCCACGAAACCGGGCAGCACGATCTTGCCCGAGGCGTCGACGACCTCGGCGCCGGCCGCGTCGATGGTGACGGCGACGGCGGCGATCCGCCCGTCCTCGATGAGCACGTCACCTCGCGACAGATCGCCGATGACCGGGTCCATGCTGACCACGATGCCGCCACGCAGCAGTGTTCTCATGATGTCCTTCCCAAGAGTTGACACGTCAACTGTAGGACGCGGGAGTTGATGCGTCAACTGGCGCTCACCAGGTACTATCCGCGCCATGGAGCCGGAGGAGTGGGAGCTGTGGGACACCTGGATGCGTGCGCAACGCCTGCTCGTCCGGGAGCTGGACCGGGGCCTGCAGCGTGCGTGCGGCATCTCGAAGGCGGAGTTCAGCGTGCTGGTGACGCTGTGGCAGGCGCCCGGACGTGAGCTGCGTGTCGGCGAGCTCGCCGAGTCGCTCGACTGGGAGAAGAGCCGCGTGTCGCACCAGCTGACACGCATGGAGAACCGCGGGTTCGTGGCGCGGACCGAGAGCGGCGCCGGCGGCCGGCGCACCCGGATCGGACTGACGGCCACGGGGCGACGGGTGGTGCAGGGCGCCATCCAGGAGCACGCCGGCAACATCCGCCGCTACTTCCTCGACGTGCTCACGAAGGACCAGACCGCGGCCATCCGTGCGTGGAGCGAGCAGACGGTCGGCCGCATGGAGCCCTCCGGCGCGGACGACGGGGTTGCCTGAGGGAGCTACCGGCCGTTCTGGAGGCGGCCGATCAGTCCGTACAGGTTGGCCAGCTCGGCGCTCAACGCGTCACGGATGCCGCCGATCCGCGTGCCGACGGCGACCGCCGCGGCCGCGAACTCCTCGTTCATCGGCGGGAGCTGCGGCGGACCGGGCGGACCGGGCATGGGGACGGCCGCGCGGCGAGAGGCGTCGGCCACGATGCGGGCCGCGCGGGCGCGCGCCTCGTTCTCTATCTGTTCGGCGGCGGCCTGGGCCCGGCGGACGATCGTCTCCGCGTTGCGGGTGGCTTCGCTTGTTAGTCGGCCGGTTTCGGCCTGCTTTTCCGCGAGATCTGTGGCCATCGCTTCGATCGTGTCCGCCACGAGGTCGAGGAAAGCGTCAACCTGCTCCTCGCTATAACCGCGCGACATCCTCCTCGACTGGTCGAAGATGACTGACCGCACATCCTCCGCGGTCACTCGATCAGATCTGCCCACCTTGTGTCCCCGCTCACTTCACGTGACATCACGAAGTGATATCGCTGACCCCGGCCTGACCGATCGTAGGCGATCTGTCAACCGGCTGACCAAAAACGAAACTGCCAATGGAATTGCGAATTGTAAAGTAAATGTGTCGAACATACGGTCAGACCGCTGCCGCGCGGATCGCGTCCCACGCCGCACGCACATGCCGCGACTCGGTCCGCGTGCCGCCCAGTGCCATCCGCAACACCACCCGGCCACCGACCTTCGTATGTGTCAGGTACAGGTCACCGCTCGCGTTGAGTGACTCCATCAGCCGCAGCGTCGCGGCGTCGGCCTCCTCCACCGGTGACCCTGGCCAGCGTGGCCGAAAGCACACCAGACCGAGCGTCTGTGGTTCGTGCAGCTCGAAGCTCTCGTCCGCCGCCACCCACGACACCAGCTCGGCCGCCTGCGCCAGACCGGCGCGGATGTGCGCCCGCAGGCCCTCCGCGCCGTACCACCGCAGCACCGCCCACAGCTTCAGTGCCCGGAACCGCCGCCCGAGCGAGACCTGCCAGTCCCGGAAGTCGACGACCGCGCCCGACGACGTCGCCGCGTTGCGCAGGTACTCCGGGTGGATGGCCAGCGCGCCGACGAGTGGCGCCCGGTCCGCGACCCACATGACCGTGCAGTCGAAGTTCGTCAGCAGCCACTTGTGCGGGTTGGTGGCGTACGAGTCGACGTACTCCGCCACGCCGTCGTTGAGCCACCGCAGTTCGGGGCACACCGCCGCCACCCCGGCGTAGGCGGCGTCGACGTGCAACCACACCCCGTGCCGCCGGCACACCTCGCCGACCGCCCGCACCGGGTCGACGGCGGCGGTGGAGGTCGTGCCGACGGTCGCGCACACCAGCACGGGCACCGCGCCGGCCGCGACGTCCTCGGCGATCATCCGGTCCAGCACGGTGACGTCCATGGCCAGCGCCTTCGGATCGACGTCGACCACGCGCACGTTGTCGGCGCCGATGCCGGCGATGCGTGCGCTCTTGGCCACCGAGGAGTGTGTCTCGGTGGACACGTAGAGGGTGTGCCGGCCGGTAAGACCACCGACCGCGGCGGCGCCGTCGCTCGTCCGTTGCAGCGCGGCGAGAATCGCGAGCAGGGTCGCCGAGGACGCCGAGTCCTGGATGACGCCGCCGCCCGCGCGGTCGGTCCGGAAGTGTTCCGGCAGGCCGAACAGCTCGGCGAGCCAGTCGACGACGACCGTCTCCAGCTCCGTGCAGGCCGGGCTGGTCGCCCAGAGCATCCCCTGCACGCCGAGGCCGCTGGACAGCAGGTCGCCGAGGATGGCCGGGCCGCTGGTGTTGGCCGGGTAGTAGGCGAAGAAGCTCGGATGCTGCCAGTGCGTGAGGCCGGGCACCACGATCCGGTCGAGGTCGGCCATGACCGCCGCGAAGTCCTCGCCCTGCTCCGGCGGGTGCTCGGGCAGCGCGCGACGCACGTCTCCCGGTGCGACCTGTGACCGCACCGGGAGCGACTCGACCCCTTCGAGGTAGTCGGCGATCCAGTCCACGACCTGCTTTCCGTGCGTACGGAACTCGTCCGGGGTCATGTGCATGGCCGTAGTTGAACATGCGGCCCCGGCGGGTGTCAGGCCCGGGCGTGCCGGCTACTCCCCCATCGCGTCGATCAGGCTCTGCGGGCGCATGTCGGTCCAGTGCTGCTCGACGTGGTCCAGGCAGGACTGCCGGGCCGCGGGTCCGTACGCGGTCCGCCAGCCCGCCGGCACGTCCACGAAGGACGGCCACAGGCTGTGCTGGTTCTCGTCGTTGACCAGCACCAGGTAGGTGCCGTCCGGGTCCTCGAACGGGTTGGTCATCTGCCCCTCCTAGGCGGCTATGTCCGTGCGGGCCTTCTTGACCGCGGCGGTGAGCTTGCGGATCACCGGCGCGGCGAGCGTGTAGTTGAACCGCGGCTCGGCGGACCAGTCGCCGACCTGGCCGGCGGTCACCGCGGGCAGCGCACGCCACGTCGGGTACTCCGCCATCTGCTGGCGGCTCAACGCGAACGTGCGGGTGTCGGTCAGGATCAGGTCCGCCGGGTACTTGCCGATCTGCTCCCAGCTCAGCTGCTCCCAGTAGTCCTCCGAGCCGCCGCCCGCCACGATGTCCAGACCCAGCTCCTTGTAGTAGGACAGGTCCGCGAAGAACTCCGGCTTCGCGATGTACACGCCGTCCTTGTCCGCGTACAGCACCAGGACCTTGAGCCCGGACTTCTCCTTCGCCGCCGCGGCCAAGTCGTCGGAGGCGGCCTTGAACTCGCTCTTCGCCTTGGTCACGGCGTCGGACGCGACGTCGGCGCCGAGTGCCTTCGCGAGTGCCTCGTACCGTTCGATGACCTTCGGCAGCGACACCTTGTACTCGGACAGCGCGAGGATCGGCGCGACCTTCTCGACCTTCGGGTTCATCTCGGGCGTGATCGCCCACAGTGCGGTGTCCTCGGTGCCGGTCAGGCCGGTGACCAGCAGGTCCGGCCGCAGGCCGATGAACTTCTCGAGGTCGAAGTCGTCCCAGGCGTTGCCGAGCGAGGTCTCCTTGGCCAGGTCGATGTTGCCGGCCTGGAGCTCCTTGTCGCCCGACTCGGTCTTCTGCGGGCCGAACACGCCGATCGGGTGGATGCCGAAGTCCCACAGCGCGGCGGCGGAGCTGACGTAGGCGACGACCCGCTCCGGCCGCTTGTCCCGCGTGATCTTCTTGCCGCGGTCGTCGGTGAACTCCCAGGCGCCACCGCCGGAGGCGGCACCGGACGGGGCGTCGTCGCCGCAGCCGGCGAGCGCCGCGGAGAGGGCCACGGTAGCGGCCCCGCCGGTGGCGAACAGGAACCCGCGGCGGCTGATGGGTCGTAACGGCATGGCATCCTCGCTTCAAAATTAGGGTAGGCACACCTTACTTCACGGTCGCCCGGGTTGCGGACCACGCCCGCCAGAGAGTGGCGTAGTGACCGCCGGCCGCCACCAGCTCGCCGTGCGTGCCGGACTCGACCACGCGGCCGGCGTCCAGGACGACGATCCGGTCGGCCGACGCCGCCTGGGTGAGCCGGTGCGCGACGATCAGCCCGCTGCGGCCGGCGAGCGCGGCGACGGTCGCGCCCTCGAGCAGCCGGGCGCCCGCGCTGCCGGCCTCGGCCGTCGCCTCGTCGAGAATCACGATCGGCGGGTCGGCGAGCACCAGCCGGGCGAGCGCCAGCTGCTGCGACTGCGCGGTCGTGAGCCGGTGCCCGCCCTCCCCGACGACGGTCGCGAGCCCGTCCGGCAGCGCCTGGACCCACGGCAGGGCGCCGACCTCGTCCAGGGCCCGCGCCAGGTCCTCGTCGCCCGCCTCGGCCTTCGCGAGGCGCAGGTCGTCGGCGAGCGGCCCGGCGAACACGTGCACCTCCTGCGTGACGAGGACGACGGCCTGCCGGGTTGCGGTGGGCCCCAGCTCGGCCAGGTGCGCGCCGCCGATCCGGATGTCGCCGCCGGCCGGCGCGTGGATGCCGGCGATCAGCTTGGCGAGCGTGGTCTTGCCGGCGCCGCTGGCCCCGACGAGCGCGACCCGTTCGCCCGGCCGGAGGTCGAGGTCGACACCGTGCAGGACCTCCTCGTCCGCGTGGTAGGCGTGGCGCACGTCCGTGACGCTGACCGAGGCGTCCGCCGGTCGCGCCGGCCGGTCCGGCTCGGCGGGCGGCGACGTCTCCGCGACCCCGACGAGCCGGGCGAGGCTGGCCATGGCCGCCTGCGCGTCGTCGACGAGCGCCAGTGCGACGTTGATCGGGTTGAACAGGCCGTGGAAGTACAGCGCGGCGGCGGTGGCCGTGCCGACGGAGATGTCGCCGCCACGCACCAACAGGAACCCGGTGGTGAGCACCGCGCCGAGCCCGATGAACTCGGCGAGGTTGAGCCGGCCGTAGAACCGCGTCCAGAGCCGCACGGCACGCAGCGCGATGTCGATGGCGGCCTGCGACTTCCTGCCGACGCGCCCGAGGTGGTCGTCGGCGAGCCGGAACGCACGCACGGTCGACCCGGCGCCGATGGTGTCGAGGAGCTGGTGGGACAGCACGCCCATGGTGACGCGCTGGCGTGCGTAGAGGGGGTTCGCGTTGGCGGCGTACCAGCGCACGGTGTGCGCCTGGATGGGGACGGCGAGCAGCGCGGCGAGGAGGAAACGCCAGTCCAGGACGGCGATCCCGCCGAGCGTGAGCGCGATGGTGAAACAGGCCCTGGCAAGGGCGGGAAACGCGTCCCGGACGGCCTCGGCGATGACGGTGACGTCGTCGGTGACACGGGAGGTGAGGTCACCGGACCCGGCACGCTCCACCTGTTCGAGGGGAAGCCGCAACGCCCGGTCGATGAAGCGTTCCCGCAGCGCGGCAAGCACCCGCTCGCCGACCCGGGCGACGAGGTTCGTCCCGAGCCCGGTGAACGCACCCTGCCCGACGGCGGCCAGCCCGAGCAGGACGACGGGCAGCGTGATCTCCCCGACCGGCGACCGCGAGACGACGATGTCGACGATCCGCCCGAGCAGGGGCGCGGTGGCGAGCCCGAAGGCGGTGGCGACGAGCAGCACGAGGAACGCCGTGACGGCAAGCCCACGATGCGACCGCGACAGCTGCCACACGACCGCCCGGGTACGCGCCGAAGTGGCGGTGGGCAGCAGGTTCTCGGGCGAGCTCATGCCAGCACCGCCGACCGGTAGGTGGCGTGGGCCGCGGCCAGGTCCTGGTGGGCGCCTGTCGCGGTCACCGCGCCGTTCTCCAGGAGGGCCACCCGATCGGCGACCGCCAGCAGGGCCGGGCTCGTCGTCACCAGGATCGTGGTTCGGCCCTGGCGCAACTCCCTGATGCCGGCGGCGATCCGGGCCTCGGTCACCGCGTCGACCGCCGTCGTCGGGTCGTGCAGGACCAGGACCGGGGCGTCCACCGCGAGCGCTCTGGCCAGGGCCACGCGTTGCCGCTGGCCGCCCGACAGTGACCTCGCGCGCTCCGTCAGCTCCGTGTGCACCCCCGCCGGCAACGCGTGCGCGACCTCGTCCGCCCCGGCCGCGTCCCACACCCGGGAGTCCTCGGTGGACACGTTGCTCGCCAGGGTGCCCTCGAACAGGTCCGCGTCGTGCGCCGCGACCAGCATCACCGTCCGGACGTGGTCGATCTCCAGTGCCGGCAGCGGGGTCCCGTCGAGCTCGACGGTTCCCTCGGCCGGGTCGGTCTCGCGGCCCAGGCACGCCAGCAACGCACGCGCCACCGCGGGATCCGGCGTCACGACCCCCAGCAGCTCACCCGCCGGCACGTGCAGGTCGAGGCCCCGCAGCTCCGCGTGGGACACCTCGCGGAGCCGCACCTCCCCCCGCGGCACGGGAATCGTGCCGGCCCCCGGCGTCACCGCGGGCGGCGTCGACAGCAGGTCCGCCAGCCGTGCCGCCGACCCGCGTGCCTGCGCGAACTCCGAGTTCACCCAGACGAAGTTGGCCAGCGGGCCGATGAGGAACTGCGCCAGCCCGACCGCCGCGATCAGCCCGCCGATGGTCAGGTCCCCGCCGGCCGCCAGGCGACCGCCGACGAGTGCCACCAGGGCGAGGAAGATGCCGTTCAGCGCGAGCATTCCCCCGTCGTGCCAGGCTTTCGCGCCGGCCGCGCGGACGGTCGCGGCCAGCGCGTCCTGGCTCGTGGCCCGATAGCGGGTGATCGCGACCGCCTCCGCGCCGAGTCCTTTGAGGACTCGCAGTCCGCGCACCAGGTCCACCGCCACGCCCGAAGCCTTCGCGGCACGCTCGCGTTCGGCCTCGCTACGGCGTTCCAGCGGGCGGCCGAGCAGGTTCGCCAGCCACAGCAGCGGTGGCGTGCCCAGCAGCACGAAAAGCCCCAGCGGGACCGAGATCCACAGCAGCGCGACGGCCGTCACCGCCACGGCGGTGAGCGTCGAGACCGCGTACGGCAGGGCCCGGTTGAGCGCGCCGACGCGCATGGCGTCACCGGTAGCGAAGCTGGTCAGCTCGCCGGACAGCCGGCCCTTCTCCGCGCCACCACGCGGATCGAGCACGCGCGCGGCCAGCGCCAGCCGCAGTTCGTGGGCGGCCTGCTCCACCGCGCGCTCGGCCCGCCGCGCCCCGAACAGGGCGCTGTACGCCAGGATCGCGAACACCACCGCCAGCACACCGAGCCACAGCAGCAACCGCCCGTACCCGTCGGCGGCGACCGCGTCATCGATGACCAGCCCGATGAGCACCGGCACCAGTGCCTCACCTGCCTGGTGCGACGACGTGAGCAGCGAGGCGACCACGACGTGTCGTCGCTGCCCGCGAACCGCCTCGCGGAGCACGGCCCACCTATCCACGGCCGCTCACCTGGACCGTTCCTGGCACCGGCCTGGCCGGGTCGGTGTCGATCAGGACCTGCTGGTTGTGCTCGTTCACGTGCACGACGGTCGGCCGGTGCACGGCCAGCTCCCGCGGTTCCAGCTGCGCGTAGGTCATGATGATCACTAGATCACCAGGGTGCACGAGGTGTGCGGCGGCCCCGTTGATCCCGATCACGCCGGAGCCGGCCTCGCCGGTGATCGCGTAGGTCTCCAGCCGGGCGCCGTTGGTGATGTCCACGACCTGGACCTGTTCACCTTCAACGATGTGCGCCGCCTTCATCAGGTCGGCGTCGATGGTCAGCGAGCCGACGTAGTGCAGGTCGGCCTGGGTGACGGTCGCCCGGTGGATCTTGGCGTTCAGCAGGGTGCGGCGCATCCAACGTCCTTTCGAAGCGTGCGGGGAGTCAGGTCAGGCGGGCGGCGAGCCCGGCCACGGTCGGGTTGCGGAAGAACTCGGCGACGGGTACGTCGAGCCCGGTCTCCTCCCGGATGCGCAGCCGCAGCCGGACGAGCAGCATCGAGTGCCCGCCGAGGGCGAACAGGTCGTCGTCGATGCCCACCTCGGGCAGGCCGAGCACCTCGGCGAACAGTCCACAGAGGACTGACTGCCGGTGCGTCTCCGGCGGCCGGCCGGCCGGCGCCGGATCGGGTGCGGGCAGAGCGGCGCGGTCGAGCTTCCCGTTGGGGGTGACGGGGAACGCGGTCATGGGCACGATCGCCGCCGGCACCATGTACTCCGGCAGCGACCGGCCGGCGAAGTCCCGCAACGCACGCGGATCGGCCCGGTCGGGGACGGTGTAGGCCACGAGCCGCCGGTCGCCCGGCCGGTCCTCGCGAACCACGACCACGACGTCGGTCACGTCGTCGTGCCGCGCCAGCACGGCCTCGATCTCCCCCGGCTCGACGCGGAACCCGCGAATCTTGACCTGGTCGTCGGTGCGCCCCAGGTACTCCAGCTGACCGTGCCGCCACCGGACCAGATCGCCCGTCCGGTACATCCTGGATCCCGCCGGCCCGAACGGGTTCGCGACGAACCGCTCCGCCGTGCGGGCGGCCTGGCCGAGGTAGCCGCGCGCGAGTCCGGCGCCCGCGAGGTACAGCTCCCCCGGCACGCCTTCCGGCACCGGCTGGAGACCGGTGTCGAGCACGTACGCGCCGGTCCCGTGCACGGGTCGCCCGACGACCGGCCGTTCGGCGTCCGCCGGCCGGCCGACCAGTGCGTCCACAGTGGACTCGGTGGGACCGTAGAGGTTGTAGGCGGTGGTCCCCGGCAGCTCCCGTAGCTGTGCCCAGAGTCGCTGCGGCACCGCCTCGCCGCCGACGCCGACGACCCGCAGTAGGCACTCCCCGCCGTCGATCACCCCGGCGGCGGCGACCTGCGCGAAGTGCGACGGCGTCAGGTCGATGAAGTCGATGCCGCGGTCGCGGATGACCGAGGCGAGACGGACGGGATCGCGGCGGGTGTCGTCGTCGACGACGTGCACGGCGTGGCCGTCGAGGAGCCAGAGCTGAGGCTGCCAGGACGCGTCGAAGGAGAACGACCAGGCGTGGCCGACCCGCAACGCGCGGCCCGCGGGGCGGTAGAGGGTCTCCCGGTGGCTGCGGAAGAGGTTGGCGAGCCCGGCATGCGGGACGACGACCCCCTTGGGGCGGCCGGTGGAGCCGGACGTGTAGATGACGTAGGCCGGACTGGTTGGGGCGGGCGGGGTCGGGGGCGCCTCGGGCAGCCGGCCGGTGTCGTCGAGGTGGAGACGTCGCGGTCCGTCGGGCAGTTCGACATCGCGGTCGGTCAGCACGAGAACGGGCGCCGCGTCGGCAAGGACGCCGGCGATCCGGTCGAGGGGCTGGTCCGGGTCGATGGGCAGATAGGCGGCGCCGGACCGGAGGACGCCGAGGATCGCCTCGAACACCCGCGCCGACCGCGGCAGCGCGATGGCGACGACCTTCTCGGGCCCGGCTCCGGCCGCGGCGAGCACCCGTGCCAGGCGCGTGGTCCGGGCGTCGAGCTGGGCGAAGGTGAGGGCGAGGTGGTCGTCGCTCAACGCGGGGGCATCGGGGGTCGCGGCCACCTGCGCGGCGAACAGCTCGGGCACCGTGCCAGCCGGCCGGTGCGTGGGCGCGGCCGGCGCCAGATCATCCGCCGGCGGTCGCGTTCCCCACTCCGTCAGGAGGCGGTGCCGTTCCGCGGGGCTGAGGATGTCGAGCTGGCCGATCGGGGTGTCCGGGTTCGCGACCGCCGCGGTCGCCAGGCGGACCAGGCGGGCGGCCAGCGCCTGGACGGTCGGCTCGTCGAAGAGGTCGGCGCTGTACTCGATGTCGCCTTCGATGCCGGCCGCGGTTCCGTCGGGGGTGAGGCGCTCCACCAGGTCGAACGACAGGTCGAACTTCGCCTGCCGCAGGCCGGTGTCGGTGTACTCGGCCGCCAGGTCCAGCAACCGCTCGCGTCGCGTCGACGCGTGGTAGAACGCCAGCATCACCTGGAAAAGCGGGTGTCTCGCCAGCGACCGCGCCGGGTTCAGCAGCTCCACCAGGCGCTCGAACGGCACGTCCTGATTCGCGTACGCCGCGAGGTCCGTCTCCCGCACCCGCCGCACCAGCTCGCGGAACGTCGGGTCGCCGGCGGTGTTCGTGCGCAGCACCAGGTTGTTCACGAAGAACCCGGCCAGGTCGTCCAGCGCGTGGTCCGTACGCCCGGCGATCGGGCTGCCGAGCGGGATGTCCGTGCCCGCCCCGAGCCTCGTCAGCAGCGCCGCCAGGCACGCCTGCAGCACCATGAACAGGCTCGCGTCGCTGCCGTGTGCCAGCTCCCGCAGCCGGCGATGCACCTCGGGGGGCACCGTGACGGGGACCGTGCCGCCGCGGTTTGTCGACTGTGGCAGGCGGGGCCGGTCGGCCGGCAGTGCCAGCTCGTCGGGCAGGCCGGCCAGCGTCGCGCGCCAGTAGGCTGCCTGCCTGCCCAGCACGCTGCTCTCGTCGTCCTCGTCGCCCAGCAAATCCCGTTGCCACAGTGTGTAGTCCGCGTACTGCACGGGCAACCGTGTCCACTGTGGAGCGTCGCCGGCCAGGCGGGCGCGGTAGGCCGCGTCCAGGTCCCGGCGCAGTGGGGGCAGCGACCAGCCGTCGCCCGCTATGTGGTGTACCAGCAGGACGAACACGTGCGACTCGGGCCCGGTGCTCAGCAACGCCGCACGCACGGGGATCTCCGTGTCGATGGCGAAGCGGTGGCCGGCGATCTCGGCGAGCCGGTCCTCGGCCTCGCCGACGGTCTCGACCAGCAGCACCGGTTCCGCCTCGACGACGACCTGGTGCGGGATGCCGCCGCTCTCGACGATGAGCGTGCGCAGCACTTCGTGACGGTTCACCACATCCGCGAGCGCCGCCCGCAGCGCGGGCACGTCGACGCGCCCGGACAGGCGCCACGCCCACGGGATGTTGTACGTCGTGCTCGGTCCGGACAGGCGGTCGAGGAACCAGAGTCGCTGCTGGGCGTAGGAAAGCGGCACGTGCGCGGGCCGGTCCCGCCGGCGCGGCGCCGGCCGGGTGTCCCGGCCGGGGTCCAGCAGCTCGGCGAGCCGCGCCGGGGTCGGGGCGTCGAACACCGCGCGGATCGGCACCTCCACGCCCAGCACGCCGCGGATCCGGCTGACCAGCCGGGTCGCGAGCAGCGAGTGCCCGCCGAGCGCGAAGAACCCGCTGTCCGGGCCGACCCTCGGCAGCTCGAGGACCTCCGCGAACAGGTCGCACAGCGCCTGCTCGGTCGGCGTGTGTGGCTCCCGGTCGTCGACCACCGGCGCGGGCTCGGGCAGCGCGTGGCGGTCGAGCTTTCCGTTGGGGTTGAGCGGCAGCGCGTCCAGCACCAGAAGATGCGCCGGCACCAGGTGGTCCGGCAGCCGGCGCGCGAGGAACTCCCGCAGCTGGGCGGGGTTCGCGTGCCCGGCGGCGTAGCCGACGAGCCGGTCGTCGCGGGCGACCACCGCCGCGGCGGTGACGTCCGGGTGCGCGGTGAGCGCCGCCTCGACCTCGCCGGGCTCGATCCGCATGCCGCGGATCTTGACCTGCTGGTCGGCGCGGCCGAGGAACTCCAGCGCGCCGTCGGGACGACGCCGGGCGAGGTCGCCGGTGCGGTACATGCGGGAGCCCGCCGGCCCGAACGGGTCGGCGACGAACCGTTCCGCGGTACGGGCGGTCCGGCCGAGGTAGCCACGAGCCAGGCCGTCGCCCGCCAGGTACAGCTCGCCACGCACGCCGGGTGGCACCGGGCGCAGCGTGGCGTCCAGCACGTACGCCCTGGTGTTGGCGACCGGCCTGCCGATCGGCACCGGTCCTTCGCCGGCCTGCCAACGGTGTTCGAGGCTGTCCCCGGCGACTTCGGAGCAGCCGTACAGGTTGACGAGCCGCGCGGCCGGCCACCGCGCCGCGACCGCGCCGGCCACCGTGGCCGTGAGCGCCTCGCCGCTGGTGATCCACGTGGTCACCGAGTCGAGGCCGGCTGCCTCGGTGACCAGCGTGGACAGCAGGCTCGGCACGACCGTGATCGTGGTGGCGCCGTGGCGGTCCACGAGCCGCGCGAGTGCCAGCGGGTCGGTGGCGGTCGTGTCGTCGGCGAGCAGGACGGTGTCACCGGCGACGAGCCCGCCGAGCAGCTCCGTCGAGCCGTCGATGAACGTGAGCGCGCTCTTGGCCACCCGGACGCCGCCGCCGAGGCCGCGACCCCAGTGCAGCCGGTTGGCGAGTGCCCGCCGCGTGCCGGCGACGGCCTTCGGCCGGCCGGTCGACCCGGACGTGAAGATCACGTACGCGGTGTTGTCCGGGTGGACCGCCGGCAGCTCCGCGTCGTCCGTCTCATGTGGACGGACGACCCGGTCCGGCAGCCATTCGTCGCCGTCGCTGACGACCAGGTGCGGCCTGGCGTCCGCGAGCATCAGCTCGATGCGCTCGGCCGGATGGTTGAGGTCGAGTGGCAGGTAGGCCGCGCCGCACCTGAGCACCGCGAGCAGGGCGACGACCAGCTCGACCGAACGCGGCAGTGCCAGCGCCACGACCGTCTCCGGACCGGCGCCCCGCGCGGCCAGTGCCCGCGCGAGCCCGTCGGCGGCCGCGTGCAACTCGGCGTAGGTGAGCCGCCGGTCGCCGAAGACCAGCGCGGTCCGGTCCGACGGTCCGGCGACCAGGCCGGCGACGTCGCCGGGCACGGCCACGGCGGTCGACGCCCACTCGGTGGCGAACCGATCATGCTCGTCGGCGGTGAGCAGGTCGATCGCGCTCAGCGGCAGGTCCGGGTCGGCGATAACGGCTCGCAGCAGGCGTTCCAGCCGGGCCAGCAGCGAGTCCACCGTGGACCTGTCGAAGATGTCGGAGTTGTACTCGACCGCGCCGCGGATGCCGTCCCGCTCGCCGACGAAGAAGGTGAGGTCGGCGCGGGCGGTGCCGGTGCGCACGGGCTCCTCGGTGACGGTGAGGCCGGGCAGCCGGAGGTCGGCGAGCGCGTTGTTCTGCCAGGCGATCATGGTCTGGCAGAGCGGGTGGTAGGCGAGCGAGCGGGCGGGGTTGATGGCCTCGACGAGCCGCTCGAACGGCACGTCCTGATGGGCGTAGGCATCCAGGCCACGTTCACGCACCCGGCCGACCAGCTCCCGGAACGACGGGTCGCCGTCCGTACTCACCCGCAGCACCAGC